>OLHK01000009.1_pt1 | contig 138008 bp, 120 predicted proteins | sample 1609371 | NCBI WGS metagenome assembly OLHK01 (sample SAMN05416779, study PRJEB24817) | seawater metagenome | isolation source: Sea water | place: Canada:Atlantic | collected 2013-11
GTCAGATGTGTATAAGAGACAGGAACAGGGGCAAGTCGTCGATCAGGGTCTTTGTCTTACCGCCCTGTTCGCGTTCGCCCTTTTCGAGGATGTCCAGAACGCTGCGCGCCCGCTCCACCACGGGGGTGGGCAATCCGGCCAGCCGTGCGACCTGAACCCCATAGGACCGATCCGCTGCGCCCTCACGTACCTCATGCAGGAAAACAACGTTCCCCTCCCACTCACGCACGGCGACGGTGGCGTTGGATACGCCGTCCAGCTTGCCTGACAGGGCCGTCATCTCATGGTAATGCGTGGCGAACAGGGCACGTGCGCCGTTGACGTCGTGCAAATGCTCCATCACCGCCCATGCGATGCTGAGGCCGTCATAGGTCGCCGTTCCGCGCCCGATCTCATCCAGAATGACCAGCGCCCGCGGGCCGGCCCGGTTCAGGATTGCTGCCGTTTCCACCATCTCCACCATGAAAGTCGACCGGCCCCGCGCCAGATCGTCCGCCGCGCCGACCCGTGAAAACAGCTGATCGACCAAGCCGATATGGGCCGAGGCGGCAGGCACGAACGCGCCAATCTGCGCCAGCAGCGCGATGATCGCGTTTTGCCGCAGCCAGGTCGATTTACCCGCCATGTTCGGACCCGTCAGCAGGACGATGCGCGCGGCATCCTCGCCCTCCGCACTCAGATCGCAATCGTTGGGAATGAACTCCGGCCCGCCCTGTCGGCGCAGGGCACGCTCCACCACGGGATGACGCCCGCCGACGATGGCGAAGCTGCGCGACATGTCCAGCACGGGTCGGGTCCAGTCGCTGTCCACGGCCAGTTCCGCCAGCCCTGTCGCCACGTCCAGTTCCGCCAGCGCCCGCGCGGCGGTGTTGATCGCGGCTCCGTCCGCCAGCACGGCTTCACGCATGCGTGTGAACTGTTCCAGCTCCAACTCCAACGTGCGCGCCCCCGCATTGAGGATGCGCGTTTCCAGTTCCGACAATTCAACAGTGGTGAACCGCACTGCATTCGCCGTGGTCTGGCGGTGGATGAAGGTGTCCGACAGCGGTGCGGACAGCATCTTTTCCGCATGGGTGGCGGTCGTTTCGATGAAATAGCCCAGCACGTTGTTATGCTTGATCTTCAACGCGGTGACGCCCGCAACCTCCGCATATTTCGCCTGCATCGAGGCGATGACACCGCGCCCCTCGTCGCGCAGGGTGCGCACCTCGTCCAGATCGACATCCACGCCCTCGGCCACGAAACCGCCGTCGCGTTTCAGTAAAGGCGGCTCGGCCACCAGCGCCGCGTTCAGCAAATCGGCGCAATCGGGCAGGGTGGCCAGCGCCCGCGCGGCCTGCGCCACCTGATCAGGCAGTTCGCCGCTCAGGGCGTGTGCCACCCGTTCGCCTGCGCGCAACCCGTTTCGGATGGCGGCGAGGTCGCGCGGCCCGCCACGGTCCAGCGCCAGCCGCGTCAGCGCGCGATCCATGTCGGGGGCCTGTCGCAAGGCCTCACGCAGATCGGCGCTCAACGTGCGATCCTCGACAAAGGCCTGCACCGCATCCAGCCTGCCCCGTATGGCTTCCAGATCGGTGGAGGGGGCGCACAACCGCGTTTCCAGCAAGCGTGCCCCCGCGCCTGTAACCGTACGGTCGATGGCGGTCAGCAGGCTGCCCTCACGCCCACCGCTGAGCGCGTGTGTCAGTTCCAGATTGCGCCGGGTCGCGGCGTCGATCTGCATCGCAGCGCCCTGATGCTCCTGCACCGGGGGGCGGATCAGGGGCAGGCGGCCCTTTTGCGTGATGTCCACATAGTCGATCAGCGCGCCGAGCGCCGCAAGCTCCGCCCGGTCGAACTGCCCGAACCCGTCCAGCGAGCCGGTGCCGTAGAGGGTTTCCAACCGGGTTCGCGCGGCCTCACTGTCGAAGCTGGCACGACCCAGCGGCGTGACGACGGCCGGGTCCTCATCCAGGGCGGGGGGAACCTCGCCCTCCACCACCAGAACCTCACGCGGGCCGGTGCGGGCCAGCATCGGGCCCAACGTCACCAGCGGGCAGCGCGCGACGTGCAGTTCGCCGGTGCTCAGGTCCAGCCAGGCATAGGCCCCGGCATCGCGTACTTGGGCATAAGCGGCCAGATAATTGTGCCGCCGCGCGTCCAGCAGGGTATCCTCGGTCAGGGTGCCGGGGGTGACCAGTCGGACGACCTCACGCTTGACCACAGCCTTGTAGCCGCGCTTCTTCGCCTCCGCCGGGCTTTCCATCTGGTCGCAGACGGCGACGCGGAACCCCTTGCGGATCAGGGTCAGCAGATACCCCTCCGCCGCGTGCTGAGGCACGCCACACATCGCGATGTCCTTACCTTCGTGCTTGCCACGCTTGGTCAGCGCGATGTCGAGCGCCGCCGCGGCCGCGACCGCATCGTCAAAGAACATCTCGTAGAAATCGCCCATCCGGTAGAACAGCAGCGCATCGGGGTACTGGGCCTTGATCTCCAGAAACTGCGCCATCATCGGCGTCGCGGCTGAACTGAAAGCCATTCAGGATTCCTTATAAATATGTTGGAACAGCATATTTTGTGGCTCATCAAGAATCAATTACTGCATATCGCGCTGATAGTTGACTCTACGGAACGAATCGTCCGATAATATTGTCGATACTTTGATATGAATGTGCCGCCGAGCTGGCGGCTCGACGGCACTGCAATTTCAAAGTCCTGCTTCAAATAGCATCGTCGCAGGGCGTTTCGTATGCACTTTGGATTTTCCAGAGTTTGAGTCACGTGTCAAGGCGATGCCTTCATTTGCTGGCAATCCAGCAGAAAGGAGCCGTTATGGCTAAGGTCGCCCCATGGCACTCGGTAAAGCGTACCATTTATCACGACGATACGAACTGCAAAACTGGCAACAATATCGAGAGCGAGAACCGTCGCTCTGGGACTGGTGGAAAGTCAAAGTGCAGCGAATGCAAAGACTTGCAAAAGTAGGTTAGGCGCGTCGGCGGTTGACACCGCCGGCACGTACTTCGTGTGATCCGCGAAAAGCCTTTGTGCGCCCGGCATGGCCCGCTAAACGTGTCGAAAAGCAAAATTCAAGGGACAGGTGGATGACCAGGAAGACACGGATAACGGATGAGGACGCGCTGGCATATCACTTGGCGCCCACGCCGGGTAAGCTGGAGGTTCGCGCCTCTACCGCGATGACGACGCAGCGCGATCTCAGCCTTGCCTATTCGCCCGGCGTCGCCGTCCCGTGTGAGGCGATCGCGAGGGACCCCGCGCTGGCCTATGACTACACCACCAAGGGCAACATGGTCGCCGTGATCTCGAACGGTACGGCGGTTCTGGGGCTGGGCAATCTGGGCGCGCTGGCGTCCAAACCGGTGATGGAGGGCAAGGCGGTGTTGTTCAAACGCTTCGCCGACGTGAACTCCATCGATCTCGAACTGGATACCGAGGATCCAGAGGCCTTCATCAACGCGGTCAAGCTGATGGGCCCGTCCTTCGGCGGCATCAACCTTGAAGACATCAAGGCCCCCGAATGTTTCATCATCGAGCAGCGGTTGAAGGAGGAGATGGACATTCCCGTCTTTCACGACGACCAGCACGGCACCGCCGTGATATGTGCCGCCGGTCTGATGAACGCGCTGCGGATTTCCGGCAAGAAGATCGAGGATTGCAAGATCGTGCTCAATGGCGCCGGTGCCGCCGGGATCGCCTGTATCGAATTGATCAAGGCGATGGGTGCGCGCCACGACAATTGCATCGCCTGCGACACGAAAGGCGTCATCTATCAGGGTCGGACCGAGGGGATGAACCAATGGAAGAGCGCCCACGCCGCCCATACCGATGACCGCACGTTGAAGGACGCGATGCACGGGGCCGACGTTTTTCTGGGCGTATCGGTCAAGGGTGCCGTAACGGCGGAGATGATCGCCAGCATGGCGCAGAACCCGGTGATCTTCGCCATGGCCAACCCCGACCCGGAAATCACGCCGGAGGAAGCGCATGCCGTGCGTGAGGACGCCATCGTCGCCACCGGCCGGTCGGATTACCCCAATCAGGTCAACAACGTGCTGGGCTTTCCCTACCTGTTTCGCGGTGCGCTCGACATTCACGCCCGTGCCATCAATGATGAGATGAAGATCGCCTGCGCCGAGGCCTTGGCCGATCTGGCGCGGCAGGACGTGCCGGACGAGGTGGCGATGGCCTATGGGCGCAAGCTGCAATTCGGGCGCGATTACATCATCCCCACACCCTTCGACCCGCGCCTGATCCACGTGATCCCCCCGGCCGTGGCCAAGGCGGGAATGGATACGGGCGTCGCGCGACGCCCGATCATCGACATGGACAGCTATGAACTGGCGCTGAAATCGCGGCTAGATCCGACGGCATCGGTGCTCGACGGCCTGTTCAACCGGGCACGCAGGGCGCAGGCGCGCATGATCTTCGCCGAGGGGGATGACGAACGTGTGGTGCGCGCGGCGTTGACTTATCGACGCTCCGGCCTCGGGCAGGCGCTGGTGGTCGGACGGCGCGATGAAATCGCCGCCATGCTGGAGGCGTCCGGTCAGCCCGATGCGATTGATGAGATCGAGGTGGTGAACGCGGGCACCGTCGACAACCTGCAACAGATGGCCGACTACCTGTACGCGCGGCTGCAACGCAAGGGGCTGGACCAGCGCGATTGCTACCGCCTCGCCAGTCGGGACCGGCACGTCTTTGCGGCGCTGATGCTGGCGCATGACATGGCGGACGGCATGGTGACGGGGGCCACGCGGAAAAGCGCGCAGGTCCTGTCACAGATCGGGCTGGTGTTCGATGCGACGGCGGCGGATGGCGCTGTGGGAATCTCCGCGATCTTGCATAACGGGCGTCTGATCCTGATCGCGGACACGCTGGTGCACGAATGGCCGGAACGTGAGGACCTCGCCAACATTGCGGAGCAGGCCGCGAAGGTCGCCCGGTCGCTGGGTCTGGAACCACGTGTGGCGTTCTGCTCGTTCTCCAATTTCGGCTACCCTGTGTCCGAGCGGGCGGAGAAGATGCACCACGCGGTTGAGGCGCTGGACGCGCGAAATGTCGATTTCGAATATGATGGCGAAATGACCGTGGATGTCGCCCTGAACGCCGACGTGATGCGGCAATACCCATTTTGCCGCCTGTCCGGCCCTGCGAACATCATCGTGGTTCCAGCGCGGCATTCCGCGTCGATCTCCGTCAAGATGATGCAGGAACTGGCGGGTGCGACGGTGATCGGGCCGATCCTCAGCGGGATCGACCGTCAGGTGAAACTGACCTCGACCACCGCCACGGTCAGGGACATCCTGCACATGGCGTTGATGGCGGCCTGTCGTGTCGGCTGACCGTCCGGGCGGTGGGCTGTAGCTGCCCCCCTGAATCAAGCGATCCCTGAATCGAAAACGCCCGCGCGGGATGCACGGGCGTTTTCAGATTTCGCAAAGGGTGCAGCGGATCAGCCTGTGCCGCGCATCCCGTCCCAGAATCCTTTGACCTTGGACAGGAAGTCCTCGCTGTCCGGGCTGTTCTTGACGCTTTCGGCGTTGAACTCGGACAGCAATTCCTTTTGCCGGGCCGTCAGGTTGACCGGCGTTTCCACGGCCAACTCGATATAGAGATCGCCGACGCCCTGACCGCGCAGATGCGGCATCCCCTTGCTGCGCAGCCGCAACTGCTTGCCCGATTGCACACCGGCGGGGACCTTCACGCGGCTGCGGCCGCCATCCAGATTAGGCGCCTCGATATCGCCGCCCAGGGCCGCAGTCGCCATCGGCACGGGGATGCGGCAGAACAGGTTGACGCCATCGCGTTCGAAAATCGGGTGGCTGGCCACTTCGATGAAGATATAGAGATCGCCCGACGGTCCACCGCGCAGGCCTGCCTCACCCTCACCAGCCAGACGGATCCGTGTGCCTGTCTCGACCCCCTTGGGGATATTGACGGTCAGCGTGCGTTCCTTCTCGACCCGGCCGGCGCCACCACAATTGCGGCAGGGGTTCTTGATGATCTGGCCGCGACCTTCACAGGTCGGACATGCCCGCTCGATGGTAAAGAAACCCTGCTGCGCGCGGACCTTTCCCATGCCTGAACAGGTGGGGCAGGTCGCGGGTTCCGCGCCGCCCTCCGCGCCGGTGCCCTCACACACATCACAGGTGGAGGAACCGGGAACGGTGATGCTCGCCTGCTTGCCGGCGAAGGCTTCCTCAAGCGTGATGCGCATGTTGTAGCGCAGATCGGAGCCGCGCGTGGCACGTTGCCCGCCCCGGCCACCGCCGCGCTGCCCGCCCATGAAATCGCCGAAAAGATCGTCGAACACGTCCGAGAACGCGGAGGAGAAGTCCGCCCCGCCCTGCGCGCGACGTCCGCCGCCGCCGCCGCCCATGCCGCCCTCGAAGGCAGCGTGGCCGTAGCGGTCATAGGCGGCCCGCTTCTCAGGATCCTTCAGAACGTCATGCGCTTCGTTCGCCTCCTTGAACAGCCCCTCGGATTTGGGGTTGTCAGGATTGCGGTCGGGGTGATGTTCCATCACCTTCTTCTTGAACGCTTTCTTGATTTCAGCCTCGGTCGCGCCCTTGGACACGCCCAGAACCTCATAATAGTCACGTTTTGACATATTAGGTGTCTTTCCCCTTGAAAGGATCGTTCCGTCCTACCTGCAAGCTGACATCACGGCGAGCTTGAAGTCCTGCAACGGCGAGAATTTCACCGATCTTGTTCTTCCAAAGCGCGGCCTTGCCATGTTCGCGTGCCGCGTTGGAAAATTTCTGTGCGTTGCTGTTGTCGGAAAGTATTTTACGAAAGGCCTCGACGATCTCGTCAAGACTGTTGCCGTCTACGATGTATCCGGTTTTATCGGAAATGACTGCCTCGGGGGCGCCACCCTGATTTCCAGTGATGCTGGCCAGGCCGTGCAATGCGGCTTCGAGATAAGTAATCCCGAAACCTTCACGTTCCTGCCCGATCTGCCGGCCCGGTTGTGCAAAGAGATTTGCGGATTCGAACAATGCCGTTTTGCGCCCGCCCTCTACGCGGCCGGTGAAAACGACATGATCGCGAACGCCCAAATCCTCGGCAAGCGTGCGGAGCCTGGCGTGGTCCTCTCCATCCCCCGCGATTACCAGTTTGATACCGGGAAATTCCGGGACAAGTTCTGCAGTGGCCCGGATCGTTTGATCGTGACCTTTCAGCGGTATAAGGCGCGACAGGGAAAGAATACGCGCGGATGAGGATCCGAACTGCTTCTCGGCCCAATCCCGATCGTCCTTGCTGGACGGCGCAGGTTCCTGAACGGGAGGGTTTATGACCTGAACAGTTGTGCCTTCCGGGATCATCCCGTCAGCTCTTTTACGTGTTTCATCGGAAACGCATATCAAAGCAGATGCCCACTGCAATGCCGTATGTATACGATCCGATTTCGACGCCTTGAATTCATTCCCATGACCGAAAGTCACAACCGGGCAGAGCAATTTGCGACCAATCGCTTCGACACTTTTCCATGAACAGGTGTAGATTGCCTCGACCTTGCCAGATTTTGCCAGGTGACGCAGACGAAGCGCCTTGAGCCTTTGTCTGAGCGGACGCGGGCCGCGAAATCTCTCGATCTTGTAAGGTTGCAGAACATCATCACCGCGACGTCCGTCGGCCAGAACCAGCACCTCGTATCCAGCTGCAACGCATTCAGATGCAAGCCCTGACATGAGGGCTTCGATTCCACCGGATTTGGGGGGAAAGGTCTGCGCTGAAATTACAATCATGATGCTGATCCTGCCTGCAAGAAATACGGCCCGACGTATCGGGCCGCATCTCTATTCACCGCGGAGTGCGATCAGGACGCCTTCTTGTCGTCGTCATCGACATCGGTGTAGTCCGCGTCAACGACATCGTCCTCACCCATTGCATCGTCGGCGGCACGCGGTTCGCTGTCGTCCTCGCCTTCTTCCTCCTGCGCCTTGTAGATGGCTTCACCCAGCTTCATGGCGGATTCGGTCAGGTTCTGCATGGACGACTTGATCTTGCCGGTATTGTCGCCTTCCAGCGCGTCCTTGAGCTGCGCGATGGCAAGCTCGATGGCCTCGACCGTGGTGGAGCTGACCTTGTCCTTGTGCTCCTCCAGCGATTTCTCGGTGGAGTCCATCAGGCTCTCCGCCTGGTTGCGGGCCTCGACCAGTTCGCGGCGTTCCTTGTCGGCTTCCGCGTTCTCCTCGGCCTCGCGGACCATCGCCTCGATGTCCTCATCGGACAGACCGCCGCTCGCCTGAATGGTGATCTTGTGCTCCTTGTTCGTCCCCTTGTCCTTGGCGGAGACGGACACGATGCCGTTGGCGTCGATGTCGAAGGTCACTTCGATCTGCGGCAGGCCGCGCGGCGCCGGGGGGATGTCCTCCAAGTTGAACTGGCCCAGGATCTTGTTGTCCGCGGCCATCTCACGCTCACCCTGGAACACCCGGATCGTCACGGCGTTCTGGTTGTCCTCGGCGGTGGAGAAGATCTGCGACTTCTTCGTCGGGATCGTGGTGTTGCGGTCGATCAGGCGGGTGAACACGCCACCCAGCGTTTCGATGCCCAGGCTCAGCGGGGTCACGTCGAGCAGGACCACATCCTTGACGTCGCCTTGCAGAACACCGGCCTGAATGGCGGCGCCCATCGCGACGACCTCATCGGGGTTCACACCCTTGTGCGGTTCCTTGCCGAAGAACTTGGTCACTTCCTCGTACACCTTGGGCATACGGGTCATGCCGCCGACCATCACGACCTCGTCGATATCGGAGGTGGTCAGGCCCGCATCCTTCAACGCGGCCTTCAGCGGCTTGATCGAACGGGCGATCAGGTCGGAGACCAGGCTTTCCAGCTTGGCGCGGGTCAGCTTCATGACGAGGTGAACGGGCTGCTTGGTATCCGGGTTCATCGAGATGAACGGCTGGTTGATTTCGGTCTGCGAGGTGGAGGACAGCTCGATCTTCGCCTTCTCCGCCGCTTCCTTCAGACGCTGCAGCGCCAGCTTGTCGCCGCGCAGGTCGATGCCGTTCTCTTTCTTGAACTGATCGGCGAGGTATTCGACGATGCGCATGTCGAAATCCTCACCACCCAGGAACGTGTCGCCATTGGTGGATTTCACTTCGAACAGGCCTTCGTCGATCTCCAGGATCGAGATGTCGAACGTACCGCCGCCAAGGTCATAGACCGCGATGGTCTTGGAGCCTTCCTTGTCGAGGCCATAGGCCAGCGCCGCCGCGGTCGGCTCGTTGATGATGCGCAGCACTTCGAGGCCCGCGATCTTGCCCGCGTCCTTGGTAGCCTGACGCTGGGCGTCGTTGAAATAGGCGGGAACGGTGATGACGGCCTTTTCGACCTTCTCACCCAGATATTGCTCCGCCGTTTCCTTCATCTTTTGCAGGATGAACGCGGAAACTTGGCTGGGGGAATATTTCTCACCCCGTGCCTCGACCCACGCGTCGCCGTTCGGACCCTCGACGATGTCGAAGGGAACCATGCTCTTGTCTTTCTCAACCAGCGGGTCACCAAACTGGCGGCCGATCAGACGCTTGACAGCGAACAGGGTGTTGGAGGGGTTGGTCACGGCCTGCCGCTTCGCAGGCTGGCCCACGAGGCGCTCATCCTCCGTGAAGCCGACCATGGAGGGCGTCGTGCGCGCGCCTTCCGAGTTTTCAATCACTTTCGCCTGGCTGCCATCCATGATGGCGACGCAGGAGTTGGTTGTTCCGAGGTCAATACCGATAACTTTAGACATGTTGAGTCCCTTTTCTTGGCGATTTTGGGGTCCGGGTCCTGCTCGGAGGCCCCCGCTCCCCATCCCTGCCGATCCCGCTTGTGGAACCGACCGTTACTGAACGGTGATATAGGAGCCGCTTCTTGCCGCCGCAACCATCTGGTTTGTATTGTGCATACACATGAGTGCGGGACAGGCGCGGTGACGTGTGGCGGGGTAGTTTGAGACGCGTGAAACAAACGATCCGAACCTGTGGCGGATCGGCAGATACCGGAGGCCGCACATGGACAGGCCCGCAAAGCTGACGGTTCAGGGGTTCGACATCTACAAGAATGCGCTGTCGCGCCCGCAGCAGGAGGATTTGCGCGACGCGGTGCGTGATATCATTCGCGCCGCCCCCCTGATCCGGCCCGTAACCCCCTCCGGCAAGGCAATGAGCGTTAGGATGAGCGCGGCGGGGCGGCTGGGCTGGATCACCGATCGCGCAGGTTACCGCTATAGCGCGACATATCCCGGTGTGCGGGGCAGGGAACAGGCCGATGGGCAAGCCGGTGACCGGGCCAGTGAACAAGAATGGCCGCCGATCCCCGAACAAATCCTGGATATCTGGCATCACATGACAGGCATTGCCCGCACGCCCGATTGCTGCCTCGTGAATTATTACGACACCTCCGCCCGGATGGGGATGCATCAGGACCGGGACGAAGGGGATTTCGACTGGCCCGTGCTGTCGATCTCACTGGGGGATACCGCGACCTTTCGCATGGGCGGCGTGAAGCGCGGCGATCCAACCAGCAGCGTGCGGCTGAAAAGCGGCGATATCGTCGTCATGGGCGGTGCCGCGCGGCTGGCATATCATGGGGTGGACCGGATCCTCCCCGGAACCTCGACCCTGTTGCGCGACGGGGGGCGGATCAACCTGACGCTGCGCGTGGTCGATCATGGCTGAACGTCATTCCTGTGCGGGCAGGGGCCGCTTCTTGCCCGAAATATCGACCGCCACGAAGGTAAAGACGGCCTCCGTCACCTTGAGCACCTCACCGCCGGGCTGTCTGGTCACCCAGACCTCCACCCCGATGCGCATGGAGGTCGTGCCCTCGCGCAGCATATCGGCGTAGATGCTGACCAGATCACCGACATGCACAGGCTTGTGAAAGGTCATCCCCTCCACCGCGACGGTCGTGACACGACCGCGCGCGCGGGTCCGTGCCAGAACCGAGGAGCCGAGGTCCATCTGTCCCATCATCCACCCGCCGAAGATATCTCCGTTTGCGTTGGTGTCCGCCGGCATGGCGAGGGTCTGAAGCGATAGCGTGCCGCTGGGGCAGAGATTTTGTTCCGTCATGACGGCAGAATGCGCATATCGCCGGGATGGGGCAAGCCCTATACGGGCCCCAGGTAACCCCTATGCAGCGTCATCGCGCGTATCCGCCCGCGCGGATTCCCAGGCCAGCATCGCGCGTTTGACTGGCAAGCCCCAGTGATAGCCGCCCAGCCCGCCGGATTTGCGCATGGCCCGGTGGCAGGGGATCAGCCAACTGATCGGATTGCGCCCCACCGCGGTGCCGACGGCGCGCACGGCTGCAGGGTTGCCGATGGCTTGCGCAATTTGCGAATAGCTGGTCACGTGACCCGAGGGGATCGACAGCAGCGCCTCCCAGACCTTGATCTGGAACGGCGCGCCGATCAGGTGCAGCCGGGCTTCGCCACCCTGCCCGAATGCGGCGCAGGCCCACCCGGCCACGGTGCTGGGTGCCTCGACGAATGTGGCGGCGGGCCAGCGGGCGCACATGTCCTCGAACGCCGCGTCCCGTCCGGTTTCCGCCGCGAAGGCCATGCCGCACAGACCCCGATCGGTTCCCATTGCCAGCACCTCGCCAAAGGGGCTGTCGAACCAGCCGTAATCAATGGTCAGCCCGGCGCCGCCCCGGGCATAGTCCCCGGGGGTCATCGCCTCCCACCGCACGAACAGGTCGTGCAACCGGCCCGGCCCCGACAGCCCCGTCTCGAACGTTGTGTCGAGCACGGTAAAACGGTCCTTGAGCAGATGCCGCGCGTGATCCAGCGTCAGATACTGCTGATAGCGTTTGGGGCTGATGCCGACCCAGCGGCTGAACTCCCGCTGGAAATGCGGGGCGCTCAACCCTACGGACGCCGCCACATCGCCCAATGTCGGCTGGTCGAGGCGATTATCCTCGATGTGTTTCAGGGCCCGGGCCATCAGGGCGTATTGCGCGCTGCCGCTCTCTCGTGACATGGGTTTCCCCCTCGTACCGCTGGTTCCTGGACGATCCTCGCACGAAGTACCGACCGCCAGCGACCCGAATCTTGCGGCGGGGCAGGTCGTATCCAAGGGCGTAGCGAAACATCGGTTTCACCATTCGGCAGGGGGCTCCCCCGGCCCGCCGCGCGGTTTTCGCATCGGGTTGACGTGATATTCATGGCGCAGGGCGGGATTCTGCCTTTGATCGCAAGGGCCGGGCATGGCATGACGGTCGCCATGTCCACGCCACTTACATATTCCCAGATTGTCGAGGTCTTTACCCGGTTCCGCAACGATTGCGCGGAACCGAAGGGAGAACTGGATCACGTCAATGCCTTCACCCTCGTTGTTGCCGTCGCGTTGAGCGCGCAGGCAACCGACAAGGGCGTGAACCGCGCGACGCAGGAACTGTTCCGCATCGCGGACACACCGCAAAAGATGCTCGATCTGGGGGAGGAAGGCGTGACGGAACATATCCGCACCATCGGCCTCTACCGCAACAAGGCGAAGAACGTCATCAAGTTGAGCCGTATCCTCGTCGAGGATTTCGGAGGTGAGGTTCCGTCGAGCCGCGCGGCACTGGAATCGCTGCCCGGTGTGGGGCGCAAGACGGCGAACGTGGTGCTGAACATGTGGTTCAAGCATCCCGCGCAGGCGGTCGATACCCATATCTTTCGCGTCGGCAATCGCACGGGTCTGGCCATGGGCAAGGACGTGGTCGCGGTGGAACGCGCGATCGAGGACCGGGTCCCGGCGCAATTCCAGCAACACGCCCATCACTGGCTGATCCTGCACGGGCGCTATACCTGCAAGGCGCGCAAGCCTGATTGCGCGCATTGCCTCATCAACGACATATGTACCTTCGAGGACAAGATTTATGACCAAACGCTATGAAGTCGTGGGCATCGGCAACGCCGTTGTCGATGTGATCGCCCAGTCCGACGACAGCTTTCTGGAACACATGGGCATCACCAAGGGCATCATGCAGCTGGTGGAACGGTCACGGGGCGAAACCCTTTACGCCTCGATGGATGACCGGGTGCAGGCGGCGGGCGGTTCGGTGGCGAACACATTGGCGGGTCTGGGCAATATGGGGCGGTCCACGGCCTTTATCGGGCGCGTGCGCGACGATGCGTTGGGCCGGTTCTATGCCGAGGCGATGACGAATGGCGGCACGGATTTTCCCAATGCCCCGGTGGCATCGGGCGATCTGCCGACATCGCGCTCGATGATCTTCGTCAGCCCGGACGGCGAACGCTCGATGAACACCTATCTGGGCATCTCGTCCGAGGTTGGCCCCGACGACGTGGACGAAGACGTGGTGAAGGACGCGCAGATTCTGTACCTGGAGGGGTATCTGTTCGACAAGGATCAGGGAAAGGCCGCATTCACCAAGGCTGCACGCGCGGTTCACGCGGCGGGCGGCATGGCGGGCATCGCGCTCAGCGATCCGTTCTGCGTCGATCGACACCGCGCCGACTTTCAGGCTCTGCTCACCAACGATCTGGACTACGTCATCGGCAATGAGGCTGAATTCAACACGTTATATGAGACGAAGGATCTGGAGGAGACGCTGAAGGCCGCCGCCGCCGCCTGCCCGCTGGTCGTGTGTACACGGTCGGGTGACGATGTGATCATCATCCGCGGTGACGAACGGGTCCAGGTTCCGGTGCACCGCGTCGTCCCGGTCGATGCAACGGGTGCAGGCGATCAGTTCGCGGCGGGTTTCCTGAACGGTCTGATCACGGGGCGCAGCCTGCTCGACGCGGGCCGGATGGGATGCATCGCGGCGGCGGAGGTGATCAGCCATATGGGCGCGCGCCCCGAACAGGATCTTCGCCCGCTGTTCGAACAGGCTGGCCTCTGACCTTCGGATTTTAGGAAAGCCCCCGCCGGACGCGCTGGCGGGGGCAGGATCACTCGGCGGGAACGGTGTGGCCGGACTGACGCCGCGTGCGCCGCCGTGCCCGCCATTCGCCCAAGCGAACGCCCAGCATCAGCATGGCAGGCGTCACGATCAGCGTCAGCACGGTTGCGAACACCAACCCCCCCGCGATGGCGGAGCTCAGCTCCGTCCACCATTGGGTCGAGGGGGCACCGAACACGATGGAGCGGTTGAAGAAGTCGATATTCACCCCGATCACCATCGGCATCAGGCCGAGCGCCGTGGTCAGTGAGGTCAGAACCACGGGACGCAGACGTTGTGCCCCGGTGCGCAGCAGCGCTTCGCGCGCGGATTGCCCCTCCTTTCGCAGATCGTTGTAGGTGTCGATCAGCACGATATTGTTGTTCACCACGATACCGGCCAACGCGATCACGCCGATCCCGCCCATGACGACGCCGAACGGGCGCCCGGTGATGATCAGCCCCAGCAAGACCCCCGCGACCGAGAAGACGATCGCGCTCATCACCACCAGCGCCTGATACAGGCTGTTGAACTGGGTAACGAGGATAACCACCATCGCGGCCAGCGCGGCGAAAAATGCGGTTATCAGGAACGTGGCGGCATCGGCCTGATCCTGTGCCTCACCTCCGAAAGTCGCCTCGACGGATGGGGGCAGATCCAGTTGGTCTATGGCCGCTTGCAGTTCGATCACCTGATCGTTGGGCAACAGTCCGGGGGCCACGTCGGCCTCGATCGTGATGACACGCCGCTGATCGCTGCGGTGGATCGTGCCGGAGCGTGGCGCAGGCACGAAATCGACGAAGTTGCCGATGGGGATCAGGCCCGCAGCGGTGGGAATGCGCAGGCTCTCCAACTCCTCCAACGTGCGTTCGTTGGCGGGAAAACGGACCCGGATGTCCACCTCGCCCTCGGCGTCGTCGGGGCGGTATTCAGCGACTTCGATCCCGTTGGTCAGCAGTTGGACAGCCTGACCCAGAAGAGTGATGTCGGCGCCGAAGCGCGCCGCCTCGGCCCGGTTCACATCCAGTTGCCATTCCACGCCGGGAAGCGGTCGATCGTCGGTCACATCGGTAAATCCGCCGACCCGATCCATGGCCTCGCGGATCATGACCACGGCGGCCTGCTGATCCGCGGCGTTGCGCGATATCACGTCCAGCGCGATGGGCTTGCCCGCGCCGGGACCGGCCTGCTGCACGGCATATTGAACGTCTATGCCGGCAATGTCCGCGACAGCATCGCGGATATCCTCACCGATCTGTTCGGCGGTGCGGCGGGTGTCCCATTCGGTGAATTCCAGCTGGATGGTGCCGATCACGTCCTCATCCGTCTGCCCGCCGCCCAGGGTGGAGCGGGCATAGACGCTCTGAATCTCGTCAAAGCCGAGCAGGCGATCCTCGACCTGGCGCACCAGCTCATCCCGCTCGTAGATCGAGAAGTTGTCGCGGGAGCGGATCTGAACCTGCGCGAAATCAGGCTCGACCGAGGGGAAGAACGACACGCCGGTGCCGAATTGACCATAGGCGACGAAGGACGCAACCAATGCGATAAGTGCGAAGATCAGCGTGCGGCCTGGGCGCAGGATCGCCCATTCCAGCGCGGCGACATAGCCGCCGGCCAGACCCTTCATATCGCGCGGATCGCCGGTTTCAGCAGCGGCGAGTTGCGCACGTTGCCGGGGGGATTGCGGTTGCGCCTTGCCGATCAGGCCGCCCAGCACCGGAATGAAGATCAGCGCCATCAGCAGCGAAGCGCCAAGCGTAACTATCACCGTAATCGGCAGGAATTTCATGAACTCACCCACGATGCCGTCCCAGAACAGCAGCGGGAAAAACACGCTGAGCGTGGTCGCGGTCGAGGCGATGATCGGCCATGCCATGCGCTTTGCCGCATGGGAATAGGCCTGGCGCGGGGTATCGCCGGCCAACAGCCGCCTGTCGGCCAGTTCGGTTGTGACGATGGCACCGTCAACAAGCATCCCCACCACCAGGATCAGGGAAAACAGCACGACGATATTCATCGTGTAGCCCATCATCCACAGCACCGCGACACCGGCCAGGAACGCGCCGGGGATCGACAGGCCGACAAGGATCGAGGTGCGGATGCCCAGGGCGAAAACGATCACGATCATCACCAGCACCACGGCGGCGATGACGTTGTTTTCCAGATCGCCCAGCATGTCCTCGACCTGCGCGCTTTCGTCCTGCATGTATTCGATGCGGACGGTATCGGGCCAGTCGCGGCTGGACTGCTCGATGACGTCCTTCACCTGTGCGACGGTTTCGATAATGTTGGCGCCGACGCGTTTCTTGATCTCCAGCGCCAGCGCGGGCTGGCCGTCGATACGGGCGAAGCTGTCGGGGTCGCGGTAGGTGCGGCGCACGGTGGCGATGTCCGCGAAGGTGACGACGGTGGTGCCCCGCACCTTGACCGGCATGTTCAGAACGTCGTCCAGATCCTCGATCAGGCCGGGCACCTTGAGCACCAGACGCCCCGCGCCGGTGTCGATGGCCCCGGCGGCGATCAGGCGGTTGTTGCGACTGATCTGCCCGATCAGTTCCTCGAATGTCAGGTTGTAGGTTTCAAAGACGGTAGGGTCGATGAGGACCTCAAGCAGCTCCTCACGCGTGCCGCCGATATCGACCTCCAGCACGCCCTCCAAGGCCTCCATGTCGTCCTGCAAATCCTCGGCGATGCGGATCAGGGTCCGTTCGGGGACGGGGCCGGACAGGATGGTGGTCAGGATCGGAAACAGCGAGGTGTTGACCTCGTTCACGCTGGGTTCGGTGGCATCCTCGGGCAGGTCCGTCTTGGCGCGGTCCACCGCCTCTCGCACCTTGCTCATGGCCTCTTCGGACTCGAATCCGGGGTCGAATTCCAGCGTGACGGAGGCATAACCCTCGGCCGCGGAGCCGGTCATCTCCTTCAGACCCTCGATGGAGGACAACTCGGTTTCCAGCGGTTCGACCAGCAGACGCTCACTGTCCTCGGGGCTGATCCCCTCCAGCGTCGTGACGACGTAGATGATGGGGATCGCAACCTCGGGTGAGGATTCCTTGGGAATCGCGACATAGCCCACGGCGCCGATCGTCAGGATGGATATCAGCAGCAGGGCCACCACGCGGGCCCGCCCGAAGGCGGCGGAGATCAGGCTGTTCATCGGGCGTCTTCCGCATCGACGGGGGATACGGGGGCCGCCAGATTGACCTGCGCGATCGCCGCCTCGTCACGTGGATCGACCTGCTCCCCGGCGGAGACGAAGCCCTGACCGATGGTGATGATCGTGGCCTGGTCATCCAGCCCCGACACCCAGATCCCGTCGGTCTGGGCGCGTACGATTTCCACAGGGGTGAAGCCGACCGTATTGTCCTCTTCGAGGGTTTTCACACCCAGAATTCCGTCGGTCCCCAGCGCGAGGACCGCGGGGCTGATGAAATGAGCCGTAGCCTCACCCACAGGCACGCGGATTTGGGCCGAAACACCGGAGGGGATGGCCCCGTCCGGGTTCGCGACCTGAACCTCCGCCCGGAACGTGCGGGTCTGTGCGTCGGCGCTGCCCGACACGTAGGTCACTGTCCCCTCACGGGTTTCGCCGGTAATGAAACTGACCATCGCGGACTGGTCTGCCCGGATGCCGGACACCGCCTGCTGGGGCACCTGCACCTCGATTGTCAGGGGATCGGTGTCGATGATGCGGCCGACCTCGGTTCCGGCCTGCACATATTCACCTGGGTCGATGGTCAGATCGTCCAGCAATCCGGGAAAGGGCGCGCGGATCACGGTGTTGTCCAGCCCCTGCTCGACCGTGGCAAGTTGCGCCTGCGCCGTGGCCAGGGCCGCGCGGGCATCGGTCACACGGTCCTGCGTGGCGACCCCGCGTTCCAGCAGGGACTGCGCGTTTTCCACCTCACGCGTGGCGCGCTCGATCTCGGCGGTGGCCTGGGTCAACTGGGCGGAGCGTTCGGCGGCGTCGATCCGGGCAATCTCGACCCCGGCATCGACAATCTGGCCCTTCTGCACGCTCAGGCTCTCGATCTCGCCCGAGGTTTCGGCGCGGATCATCGTCTCCCGATCGGGCAGGGCCTGCCCTTCGGCCACGAAGAACTGCGTGACTTCCTCCGCGACGGAGGCGCGCACCGCGACCGTGGCGGCGCGGCGACCCGCGTCACGTGCTTCTGGCGCGGCGGTTTCCTCAGCCGGAAAGATGTAGCCGCTGCCCATCCAGGCGATCAGCGCCAGCGTCAGGGCGGTCGCGACCCAGCCTGAAACACCCGACCCGCCCGAGGTTTCAAAATCGAGCGTGTCCGCCGCATCGGATGCGTCGGTCGTTTTGTTCGTATCGCTCATTATGCCGAGGCCCCGCCGTTAAGTGACTGTAGTTCTGTAAAGGTTCGTATGACTTGGTTGTGGTTAACGTGAAAGTCAACGAAACGGTTCAGACGAACGGCACGTCCCCGGTCGGATTGCCTGTGGCAGTTGCCCCGGTCATAGGAAAAAAATCGCAAATTGAGAAACTTGCTGAGGCCACGCGCCGCGCAGGGCGGCAGATGCCCGGCCAGTTCCCTGACGTGAGCGGTGCAGCCGAATTGATCGGAGAACGCTCCGCGCGGGTCTGTCTGGATATCCATAGACGTTCAATATGGATTTAACGTTGCCGGATGTAAGTGAGCGCGGTTGAACCTTTCGTGACGTAACGAGGGTCAGCTTGCGTCCAGAATCCTTGCATGGCCCGCGCGCCCGATATTCGATCCGCAGGCGATGACGGCGACCCTCTTTCCGGCCAGTTCCGCGCGCAATGGCCCCGTCAGCGCAGCGAAGGAGGCGGCGCAGGCGGGCTCCACCATCAGCGACAAATCGGTATTGAACCGGCGCATCGCCGCGATCAGCGCGGAATCTGGCAGGGTAAGCATCCGGTCCACATGCGCCTGAACGGCGGAAAAGGTCAGCGGCTCCGCCCGCGATGCGGCCAGACTGACGGCGACGGTTTGCACGCTGTCCAGGGTCTGCGGCGATCCGGCCTCGACCGAGCGGGTCATGCCCGCGGCACCGACAGGCTCCACCCCGATGACCTGACAAGCGGGGGAGAACAGCTTGACCGCGCGCGACACCCCGGCGATCAGGCCACCGCCGCCGACAGGAACGATGACCGCATCCAGATCGGGCAGGGCGCAGACGATCTCGTAACCGCAAGTCGCAGCACCCAGCAGCATGTGCGGCGCCTCGAACGGATGCAGCTTGGTGCGGCCCGTCTGCGCGGTCTTCTCGTCCAGATAGGCCAGATTGGTGGCGGAGCCGCTGGTCCGCTCGATGGTGGCGCCCAGATCGGCCACCCGTGCGACGGTCTGCGGGTCGGCGGCCTCCGGCATGATGATCAGCGCGTCGATACCGGCGGCATTCGCGGCCCATGCCACGGCCAGCGCGTGATTGCCCCCGGATGAGGCGATGACACCCGCCGCGCGCTGCGCATCCGTCATGGCGTCGATGCCCAGCAGCACGCCGCGCGACTTGAAGCTGCCGGCCTGCTGGAACAACTCCATCTTCATGAAGACCTGCGCCCCCTCGGGCAGGACATCGGACAGGCGATCGGTGGTCAGTGGCAGGATCGGCGTCGCCACGATCCGCCCGCGCAGCCGTTTTGCCGCCGCGTCGATCTCGTTGAGATCGGGCATCCCGTGCTCACTTCGTGAGGCGCGCGTAAACCTCATCAATGTCGATCTCCTTCACCGGGGGGTTCCGGTTGGGTTCCTTGGCGTATTTGAACAGATTGAAATCGCGCCGATAGATCTCAAGCATGATGAAATTCGACAGGTCGTCGAAATAATCCTCGATCGGATGGGCCTGCTTGGGGCCGTGTCCGGCGCTCTCGTTAAAGCGGGGCATGGTGTCCACGTCGATGGAATGCCGGGTTTCGACCTGCGACAGCACATGCTTCATGCCGTCGTTGAACCGTTCCGTGGGAAAGATGTAATTGTAGCGCCCGCCATTGCGGATCAGCGTCGAGACATGGCCCGAGCAGGCGGACCAGTGAATGTCCGGGTCCATCGGTTTGCGAAACCGGATGGTGTCGCGCACGAACAGCAGGAACCGCCGGAAACTCTTGATCTGATCGAAATCGCCTTCGACCTCCACCCCGTAGCGTTTGGTCAGCATCGGGACCAGATTGCCGCGATAGCGTTTGCCGTTGCGCTGGATGCCTGCGATCTTGTCAAAGAAGCTGGACAGGATGCGGCTGTACGGATTGCGCACGGCGGTGAAAGTGTACAGCTCCCGCCCGGTGACGGCGGCCTCCAGCAGGGGTTGGCTGTCCTCAAGCGCCCATTTGTGGATGCCTGATTTCGCGTCGTGAATATCCCCGTCGAAATACTCGCCGTGATCGGCGTAATACATGATCTGACCCACGGTCGAGCAGGCGCATTTCGGCACCACGCGGTAGATCATCGACTGGCTTTCGGTCATCCATGTTCCGGGAAAGGGCATTTTCGCCTCGCAGGTAAGTCCTAACTTACTTCATTGGAGGCGGCAGAAGTTCAAGTCAAGAAAGCTGAAGCGGTGTCAAAGAGCTTGCCCCGCGCCCATGTGTCGTCGCATTGAAGGCATATGGTTCAGATCGCTTATATTCTGCTTTGCCACAAAAACCCCGATGGGGTCATCGCGCAGGCGCGTATGCTCACCGAATTCGGAGATCGCATCGCCATTCACGTGGACAAGAGCGCCCCGCCCGAGGTCTGGAACACGATTCGAAAGGAGCTGGCAGGCGATCCCAACGTGGTCTTCGCGGACCGGGTCAAATGCGGCTGGGGGGAATGGAGCCTGGTGGTCGCCACGCTCAACGCCTTGCGGCTCGCGCGCAAGAGCTGGCCGGACGCCACGCATTTCTACTTCATCTCGGGCGATTGCATGCCAGCGAAATCCCGCGCTTATATCGCCCGGTTCCTAGAGGAAAACGACAAGGATTTCGTCGAGCATCACGACTTTTTCGAAAGCGACTGGATCAAGACCGGGATCAAGAAAGACCGCCTGCACTACCGCCACTATTTCAACGAACGCACCCGAAAGGCGCTGTTCTATGGATCTCTCAAGCTGCAACGCGCCCTGGGCTTGCAGCGTGGTACGCCGAAGGGGCTGACGATCCATATCGGCTCGCAATGGTGTGTCTTACGGCGCAAGACCCTGGACCGTGTGCTGGACCTGATCGCGCAACGGCGGGACATCCCGAAATTCTTCTCGACCACCTGGATCCCGGATGAGACGTTCTTTCAGACGCTGGTCATGCATGTGACGCCCCGTGATCAAGTGGTCAACCGGACGCTGACATTCCTCGCATTCTCCGATTACGGATTGCCGCTGGTGTTTCATGACGATCACTATGACCTGATCCGAACACAGCCCCATCTGTTCGCGCGCAAGGTGTCCGAAAACGCGCTGAACCTGCGCGATCATCTGCGCGCGCTTTATTCGCAGAAGTTCGACCGCATGGTCACCGCGGATACCGCCGGGGCGCTATATGCCTATGTCACGCAACGCGGCCGGATCGGGCGGCGATATGGTGAGCGGTTCTGGGAACGCGGCGGCAAGATCGGTCGCGACAGCGAAATGCTGGTGGTCGTGTGCAAGAAATACCATGTCGGAAAGCGGTTCATGAACGCGGCCCGCCGTGCAGGCGGCCCGCCTGCTCACGGCTATGTCTTCGACGAGGATTCCGGCGTCCTGCCGCAACTTGGCGGGATCGAGACCTCGAAACCCAAGCGGGGCCGCCACCGCCGGGCGGTGTTGCGAATGCTGTTGGAATATCATGGCACGGATCGCTTGATGATCTGTCTCGACCCTTCGAATTTCGAGGCGCTGCGCGATATCCGCGATGATCAGTGCAGCCTGCGAGTGATGGAGTTGCGCACCCATATCGACGACGAGTACCTTTTGGGACATGCGAAACGTGCCGGGCTGCTGCCCGAGGAGGCCCAGATGGCGGATTCGATCCCCTTGATCCGCACCCTGGACCGGCAATTCAAGGATGACAGCAATGCCCTGCGCGATCTGGGGCTGACGCATCTATATGCGCTCAACCCCGAGGACAGCGCCGATCTGGCGGGGGAACAGATCGCCCGCTTTCTGGACATTCCCTTCGGGGACGGGCGCGATTTCGCGATCTCCGAATTGACCTTCGACTGAACCTGAACCCCATGAACGAGGAGAGCCACCATGGCCTATACCTATGACGACCAGAACATCTTCGCGAAGATATTGCGCGGTGAAATTCCCAACAAGACAGTGATGGAAACGGAGCATTGCCTCGCGTTCGAGGATATCGCCCCGCAAGCCCCGCAGCATGTGCTGGTCATACCCAAAGGTGCCTATGTGACCTTCGACCACTTCGCGGCGGAGGCGAGCGAAGCGGAAATCACCGACTATATCCGCACGCTGGGCAAGGTTGCGCAGCAGATGGGCGTAACGCCGGATGCGGGATCGGGATACCGGATGCTGTCCAATGCCGGGCCGGATGGCCATCAGGAGGTGCCGCACCTGCATGTCCACATCTTCGCCGGGGCGTTCCTGGGTCGGATGATCAACGTCCCCAGCTCAAAGGAATAGCGGCCCTCAAGGCAGGCATCGGCCCTAGCGCAGCCAGAGGTCGGCGGCGCGCAGGCGTTTGCGGATGTCCGCCTCATGCGGGGGCAGACCGTCCGCGAACAATGCGCGCGCCGCGGCACCGCCCCCGCGATAGAGCATTCTGTGGAACGGGGGATAGCGTTTGAGCAACTTCTTGACCCGGTTTATCTGCGCGACCTGTTCCAGCCGTGCGATCACAGCGTCGGGTTCGCGGGCATAGGCCAGTGGCAGAGTGCGCCAGTGACAGGTCGCCGCCCCGTCGAGGCCGGGAACCGCGCGCGGGGCACCGCCCTCGGCCGCGATGACCAGCGGCAGTGCGATCTGATCCAGCCACGGCATCAGCGCCTGTCCCGCCAGCGCCTCACCCGGATCGCTGCGGATCTCCGTCGCATATCTTGCGAACAGCGTGCCGAACCGGCGCGGGCAGGGACCGAAGAACCATCCGGCGTTGTAATAGGGATACCGCTGCCAATCGCCGGGCGGATGGTCGGTATCCTCAATCAACTCCAGGCCGAATCGCTCATGCAGGGCACGCCAGATCTCACCCCTGCCCGGGCCGCCGGGAACAGGGTTCGGCCAACTCGCCGTGCGGCGCAGACTGGCAGCGGGACGGGCGGTGTCGATCCGGGGCAGGGGGCCCAGGAACAGCGTGTCGGTGTCGAGGAAGAGGAACGGCTCTGCCTCAGGCAAGGCGGCAAGGGCTTCGATCTTGTTGCCATGGGGATAGGCCGCACCGAAATGTCTGCATTCGAACGATGTGATCGGTGCGTGGCGTTCCAGCTCCCCCCTGATATCGGGGTCCGCAATGCGCGGATCCGTCGGCCATAACGGGCCGGGTTGCGGCTCCATCAACCACAGTCGCATGTCGGGGGAGGATACATAGCTGGCGGTCGCCAACAGCGCCTCATAGGCCAGCCGCCCATCCTGTACCACGATCATCACGTTCAGCGGCATGGTGCCCCCATCAAGAAGCGTTGCGCTCTCCTCACGCTTACAGTATGCAGCGGACGGACGCACCCATAGCTCAGCTGGATAGAGCGCTGCCCTCCGAAGGCAGAGGCCTCAGGTTCGAATCCTGATGGGTGCACCATAACTTTTCCACCGCATTGAATTTTTTTTAACACCTTGAAAAAAAGACAGTTGGTGTTCGAAGGCCTTGATTCCGGCTATATGCAACCGGCTCCGATATTCCAAGTACTTGTTAGAAACTGGAGCGCGTGTTCGAACGACTTCTTCATGGTGTAGCGGGGTTTGCCCACAGAAGTCGGCTTCTCTTCCGAGAGCAGCTTGATCCCACAGCGTCTCGACCAAACCTTTCAGATGATCATTTGCCGTGGCTACATGCACATGGATGTGCCTCCCAGAGGCGGTCGCTAAAATTCGGGCCAGTGGTTAAGGTGGATCACATGACGAAAGAAGTAATCCGAAATGAAGAATGACAGAACCATTCGGCTGAGTTTAATACGCGTGTTGCGCTTGATGCGATCCGCGAGCAGCTGACGCTGGCGGCGGCGATTGAGAAGCTGTATGCGACGACTGGGCCGTAGGTGATGAAGCGGGGTTTTTGGGTCGATGCCTCGCTCCATTTGCTCGGGGCGCGAGGCAAAAAATGGTTGCCCTGCTACAATACCGACCGGCCCCATTCGACCCACGGTATCTTGACCCCCAACGAGGCCTATGGCAGCAAACAGAACCCATGAGGTTAGCAGCCTAAGTGAACCCTGATCTAGCTCAACAAGGCTGCAAACTGGTCGAATAACCAGGACCACCTCAAAAGGACAGATTTCGGCATGACTACAGGCAAGTTGCAGACACTCGACCGTGGCATCGAAGCATTGCTGCTGGTGGCCAAAGCACCTGAGGGACTAACGGTCAGCAATCTTGCGACTCGACTAGGCCTGCATCGCGCGGTCACCTACCGGATTGTTGCGACGCTGGCCGATCGTGGCATGGTCCGACGCGTGGGGGACGGTTGTATCGTGCTGGGCGCGAATGCGTATCTACTCGGCGGGAATACCGTGGATAATATCCGCGCCATGGCTCTCCCGGTTCTGGAAGACCTTGCTAAGAGATGCGAGGCAACTGCTTTTCTGTCTATGGCTGACAGCGAGGAATGTGTAGTAGTGCTATCCGCTGAGCCACGGGACGTAGCTGTCACCATTCGTTACCGGGTTGGACGGCGCCATCCGATTACCCTCGGTGCCGCCGGGATCGCCATTCTTGCGGCGCGCCCCGAAACGGAAGCAGATTCTCAAGATGTCCGTTCTGCCCGTAAACTTGGTTACAGTATTACGCGCAGCCAATTGCATAAGGGTGCAGTGGGTGTATCCAGTGCGCTGCGTCTCACTGGTGGTGGGTTTGCAAGACATGAGTTTTCGGTCGGAGTGGTTGCTTTCGAGGACCTGGATTTGGATTCTGCAACATCAGCCGTCGCGGACGCGGCACAAACACTGTCGAAGATGATCACCTCCCTGTCTTTGTAGAATGTCGAGTTTTGCATAAGGCGACAGCCCGTTTGCCGCATAACGCCGGGAAACGGGACTGCGCAGTCCGAGGGCGTCATCGGCCTGCCGCATCAACAGCAGACTACTGTCGGATCTGAGGTGCGTGCGCGGTCACTGCCGCGGCCTCCGGCTGTCGAAATCCAGCCGATTGTCCCGTTCAGAACCCGCTTCCTCCGGATCATCCGTGAAACATGCCGTATATCCTTTAATGCCATGATTTATATGGATAATGCAGAGATCAGCACGGCAAAATCAGCAGAACACCTCGGAATAAGAGACTATGAGCGCACAGGTTGTAACTATATTAGTCATTGCCTGCCCATTCCGCCTGAAGTAAAAGTGGCCTCGAACATCGCGATTGGGACGGGGGAGCGAGATTGAGAGGAGGCAACGAGATGGCCGACCAAACCGCAAATACTGCGAGTGAATGCCCGTTCAGTGGCGCGGCCTCTGAAGCGCAGAGTTGTCCCATTACTGACCCGGCAGCCTTGGCCCGCCAATTTGACGCTTTCCAGGGACCTTACCAACTGGACCCCGCGGAAGCCCTGCGCTGGTCGCGCGATCAGCTTCCCGTATTTTACGCCCCGAAACTAGGATACTGGGTTGTCTCACGCTACGATGACATCAAATCGGTATTCCGCGATCCGATCCTGTTTTCCCCGCGCAATGTGCTAGAGAAAATCACGCCTGCCACGCCTGAGGCGCAGGAAATCCTCAAGAGCTATGATTATGGCATGGCCCGCACCTTGGTGAATGAGGACGAGCCTGCGCATATGGAGCGTCGCCGTGCGCTGCAAGACCATTTTATGCCCGAAAAGCTGGAACAGCAGCAGGACATGATCCGCCGTCTGACCCGCGAAAAGATTGATGCCTTTATCGACAGCGGGCGGGTCGATCTGATCGATGGCATGTTATACGAAGTACCGCTTTTGGTGGCGCTACATTTTCTTGGCGTGCCCGAAGATGAAATCGCCACCCTCAAAACATTTACACTGGCCCATTCGGTCAACACATGGGGGAAGCCGTCAGATCAAAAGCAGATCGAGGTCGCTCATGACGTAGGGCGTTTCTGGCAGTACGCAGGCGAGGTTATCGAAAAGATGCGCGGCCAGCCCGAGGGCACGGGTTGGATGCATCACACAATCCGAATGAACGCCGAGATCCCTGAGGTTGTCACCGACAGTTATGTGCATTCGATGATGATGGCCATCATCGTTGCCGCACATGAGACAACGTCACTGGCTTCTGCCAATATGTTCAAGACTCTGCTGACCCATCGCGACGCATGGAACGACATCTGCGCCGATCCGTCGTTGATCCCCAATGCGGTGGAGGAATGTTTGCGCTATGCGGGGTCAACCGTTGCCTGGCGTCGCCAGACCACCGCGACGACAACTCTGAACGGTGTCGACCTGCCGGAAGGTGCGAAGTTGTTGATCGTGCAGGCCTCCGGCAACCAAGACGAGCGGCATTTCGAGGGAGGCGATACCCTGGACATTTACCGCGACAACGCCATCGATCACCTGACCTTCGGCTACGGCGCGCATCAATGCATGGGCAAGAACATCGGCCGGATGGAAATGCGGATTTTCCTGGAAGAAGTGACGCGCCGCCTGCCACATCTGCGCCTGGCCGACCAAGAATTCTCTTACATGCCCAACACCTCTTTCCGTGGCCCCGATGAGCTATGGGTCGAATGGGATCCTGCGCAGAACCCAGAACGGACCGACCCGAGCGCGACGGAGCTTCACCGCAGATTTCCCGTGGGTCCGCCCGCGTGGCGCGACATCGCCCGCAAGGTGCGCATTTCCGAAGTGCGCCGGGAAGCTGACGGTATTCTCGGCCTGACCATCGAGGACGCGCAGGGCCGCCCTCTGCCGAAATGGAGCGCCGGAGCCCATATCGAGCTATGCGTAGGCGATTATAATCGCAAATATTCGCTGTGCGGATCACCTGACGATGACAGCTACCATGTCGCCATCTTGCGCGAGGATATGGGGCGTGGTGGGTCGCGGTACATCCACGATACCATTCATGCAGGCGCGGAAATCCGGATGCGAGGACCGGCCAACCTGTTCCATCTGGACGAGACTGCGCCGCATGTGGTGCTGGTCGCGGGCGGCATCGGCATCACACCGATCCTTGCCATGGCCGATCGTTTGAAAACCTTGGGGCACAGCTATGAGCTGCACTATGCCGGTCGGTCGAAATCAACCATGGCATTTCTCAACCGCGTGATCCAGGATCATGGTACGGTGCTGTCGCTGTACGCAGGGGACGAAGGACGTCGAATGGACCTTTCCGCCGTAGTGTCTGGACTCAACGATGGCGCGCAGGTCTATGCTTGTGGTCCGCAGAGACTGCTCAGCATGCTGGAGACGCTGACGAATGATTTTCCGGAGGGCACCTATCACTTTGAACATTTTTCTTCCAATGCCTCGGTAATTGATCCCGACAAAGAACAGGCGTTTCAGGTTGAGTTGGCGGACTCGGGTCAGGTGCTGAATATTGCGTCCGACACAACATTGTTGGATGCGATATTGGCGGCGGGCATCGACGTTGCTTGCGATTGTCGTGAAGGTTTGTGCGGTTCTTGCGAGGTGGCGGTTATCGAGGGAGAGATCGACCATCGAGACATGGTTCTAACGCGCGCCGAACGGATCGAAAGCAAACGCATGATGACTTGCTGTTCGCGTGGTAAAGACGGGGCACGGATCAAGCTTGCCCTTTAAAAACACTACTCAAGAAATAACTCTGACAAACTGGGGAGCCAAAAAATGTCACCTAAAAGAACCTTTATAGCCACCATTGCCACAACGGCCGCTCTGGCCACCAGCGTTCAGGCGGAAACAACGCTAAAGATCAGCCACTATACGCCTGCCCTGCACGGTATCCAGACTGATTTCCTTGTGCCATGGAGCGAGCAGGTGACTGAATGCACGGACGGCGAAGTCCAGTTCGAGATCTTTGCCGCAGGCAGCCAGCTGGGCAATGTGGCGCGCCAGCAAGAACAGGTTTTAGCCGGAGTCGTCGACATCGCCCACGGATTGCACGGCATTCCACGCGGCCGCTTTCCACGTACCTCGTTGATCGACATGCCGTTCCTTACCAATGATGCCGGTGCCGCCAGTCAGGCACTGTGGGATTTGCTGCCGACACATTTGGCCGAGGAATACGAAGGTCTCAAGGTTCTCGCGCTTCACGCTCACAACAGCGGGCTGCTGCACACCAACTCCACAAAAGTCGAGACGATGGAGGATATGGAGGGTCTGCGCATTCGCACGCCCAGCCCTGCCGTGTCGCAAATGCTGTCCACGCTGGGCGCCGACCCTCAGGGCCTGCCACCGAGTGAAGTCTATGAAAGCTTGCAGCGCGGCGTCATCGACGGCACCGTTTTTCCTTGGGATCCGGTCAAAAGCTTTGGCCTGAACGAGGTGCTGAACTATCATCTGGACTTGCGCGCCTACACAGTTTCGTTTTTCTTCGTGATGAATGAGAATTCCTATGACAGTCTCAGCGAAAAGGCTCAGTCCTGTATCGATGAGGCCTCGGGCGCGGATTTGGTGGCCAAGTTCGGCGACTGGTGGGACGCATGGGATGCACCGGGCCGCCAGGGCGCCATCGAGGCCGGCCATGAGATCACCGAACTGTCTGAGGAGGAACGGGCCCGTTGGCGCGAAGCCTTGCAGCCGATGATGGACAGCTATCTACAGTCGATCGAGGAGAGCGGCGTGGATAATGCCACAGAAATCTATCAGGCGATGCAGGACAAGATCGCCGAGTATGAAGCCGCGCAGCAGGATTAGAGCGTTTCGACCTTTCATTGATACCGAACACCACTTTTCGCATCCGCCCAAACGGGGTGGATGCGAACTTGCGAAACAAGGTTCAATGGAACGTCGATGCCCGGTCGGTTTGTAGATCGGGTTTTGGCCCTGGGGGCCAGGTTTTTTCATGGGAGATCATCACTTGGTACAGGTTGCAAAGTTGACAGGTTGGCTGATCCAGGGGCTGGCAATTCTGGGTGTGGCTGCTTTTGGCGCTGCGGCTCTTGTCACGGTGGTCGATATTCTGGGACGGCGTATCGGGTATCCGATCGAAGGCGTCGTGGATCTGGTGCAACTGTCCGTTGTCACCGGTGCTTGGCTGACGATGCCGTTTGCGTTTTATACGGCGACGCATGTCACCGTCGATTTCCTGCTGGCGGCACTACCCGCGAGTCTGGTGATTCCACTAAAAGTGCTGGGGGCTCTGGCCAGTTTCGTACTGGTCGGCCTGATGCTGTGGCGGGGCTACCTGACGTTTGAGACGCGCACCATGTTCGGTGACAAGTCGCAGCAACTGGGCATTCCCATTGCTTGGTACTGGTACCCGCTGCTGGTCGGGCTGGCGGTGTCGCTACCAGCAATCCTTCTGGAATCGGTGAAATCAATAAAACAAGAGTTGGGACATGAGTGATCCGACACTTGGCCTTTTCGGCTTTGTCGCGGCACTGGCGCTTATAGCGTTTGGCCTGCCGGTCGCGATTTCGATGGGCGTTATCGGCGCCTTGGGCTACTGGTATCTGAACGGTTGGATGGGCGTAGCCTATATCCTCGGGTCGAGCCCCTTTGAATCGATCTTTCCCTATTCATTTTCGGTGATCCCGCTGTTCGTCATGATGGGGGTGTTTGCGTCACATGCCGGACTTTCACGGTCGCTGTTCAATGCCATAAATGCGTTTATCGGCCATCGACGGGGCGGTCTGGCAGTTACCACTGTCGGTGCCAGCGCATTCTTTGGCGCGATCTGTGGATCATCACTTGCAACCGTGGCGACCATCGGTCGCGTCGCTCTGCCCGAGATGAAACGCCACGGCTACGATCCGTCACTCTCCACTGCCACTGTCGCGGCAGGTGGCACATTGGGCGTATTGATCCCGCCCTCGGTTCTGTTGGTGATTTACGGGCTTCTGACGCAAAGCTCCATCGGGCAGTTGTTTATCGGAGCACTGCTGCCGGGTATTCTGGGTGCGTTGTTATATGCCGGAGCCATCATGGTTCAGGTGCGTATGAAACCTGATATGGCACCGCCGGCCCAACGGACAGCTTGGGCTAGTCGCATCCGCTACCTGGGACAAGTCTGGCAGGTGCTCGCCCTGTTTGTGTTGGTCATCGGCGGCATCTATGTGGGCTGGTTTTCCCCCACAGAAGCGGCGGCCGTAGGCGCAGTGGGCGCTTTCTTCCTGGCGGTGTTTTCGGGCGAACTGAACCGTAAGTCTCTTGTTGCTTCTGTGTTCGAAATTGCAGGTCTAACTGCGATGATCTTCCTAATTCTGATCGGTGCTGCGCTTTTCAACTTCTTTCTTGAGAATACCGGTCTGCCGCAAATGTTGATCGAACAGATCCAAAGTTCCGGGCTGACACCGATGGTAGTCATGGTGCTGATATTGATCTTTTACGTGATTCTTGGCTGCTTCATGGACGCGATGTCGATGATCCTACTGACAGTGCCGTTATTGGCACCCGTGGCGCTGGAGCTGGACTTCAATCTGATCTGGTTCGGCATCGTGGTAGTGACAGTCGCGGAGATCGGACTGATCACGCCGCCCATCGGCATGAACCTTTTCGTAGTGCAGGCAGCGTCACGCGATGTGTCACAGTCCACAGTCATCAAGGGCATCCTGCCGTTCATCCTTGCGGACATTCTGCGGCTGTCGATCCTCGTCGCATTCCCCGCGATTGTACTATGGCTACCGAGTCAAACGTTCTGAAGCCCGTTTTGGTATTCGTCCGTCCTGGAACGGCAAACAGACGTCGTGTGGCCGCGACTGCCCGGCTGGCGTGGGGCACTTGCGCTTCGCTTTCATTTGTCACGCCAGAGACGCCTACCTTTGCAATAGCACCCACTGGACCTGCGCCGGCAATAGCTACCTAGTGAGAGAGAGCCGCCGTGCAATTCTTCCGGTCGCGGGAACGGATAGACTTGTACTCATAAAACGCGGAAGCTCGGTTTTCAGTCGATGGCCGATGCATCATCAAGCTCTGTTTTTGTATTTTCATTTTTGGTTGTGCCGGCAGCGTGATCGGCCAATGCTGAACCCGTTGGCGCGCTTTCTCCGTATTGTCGTCGAATGTCTTTTGAAATCAAATCGCCTGCAAACAGGATATGCTCCTGCATGCGGTTCGATGCGCGCATGGATTGACCAGCCTGAAGGCAAGAAAGGATTTGTTCGTGATCCCTTTGCGATCCCTCCAATAGAACCATATTCGGCGAGGCGCCGATGGTCGCGATCACCTTGAATGACATCATCGGCATGAGCGCCACATGTGCCAAGGAGTTGCTGAGGGTTTCATTTCCTGCGGCGTCGACGATTGTCTGGTGAAAACGGTTGTTCATGTTGCGCCATTCTTCATGCTGAAACCGCGCCGCACCCTTCCCAAGAAGATCTCGCCCTTCTGCCACGCAGGCTTCGAGCGTAGCCGAGGTTTCTGCCGACAGGCCTGTTTCGGCGACTATTTGGGAGGCAAGAGCCTCTAGCGCGGCACGCACCATATGAGCCTCGGAAATGGTTTCATGGTTGACGCTGCGCACACGGTATCCGCGTTGGGCTTCGTAGACCAACAATCCTTCGTTCGACAATGTTTGCAGGGCGGCACGGACAGGGGTGCGCGAAATGCCCAGATATTCACTGACCTGACGCTCGGTGATCGACGGACCGGTAGAAAATTCACCGTTCAATATGGCGACGCGCAACTTCTCAACGGCTTTTTCAACAAGGGTCAATTTCATCTCACTGGTATACATTTTAGCAATTTATAAACGAAAAAGTTGACCTGATCCAGGTAAATGTATACCAATCGAGAGATCGCAGTATCCTCTGAGGAGAAACAAATGACTATCAACGGATTGCATCATGTCGCCTACAGATGTCGCGACGCCAAGGAGACGACTGAGTTCTACAAGAAGTATATGGACCTTGATTTGACCATCGCGGTTGCGGAGAACGAAGTACCGTCAACCGGTGAATGGTCCCCGCATGTTCACATCTTTTTGGAAATGGGCGACGGTTCGTTCCTGGCGTTTTTCGAACTCCCTGAATCTCCCGAGATGCAAATGGATGCGAACACTCCTGACTGGGTGCAACATCTTGCACTCAAGGTGGCCGATATGGAGACGCTGGAACGATATAAGAAACGTTTGGTGGATGGTGGCATTGATGTCGTTGGGCCGGCCGATCACAAGATATGCCAATCAATCTACTTTTTTGATCCGAACGGGCACCGGATGGAGCTGGCTGTAGACACAACCTCGCCGGAGATGGCCAGCGAGTTGGGCCGCAGGGCAAAGCCGATGCTGGAAGAATGGAGCAAGACCAAGCGCGCACCTGACGTGGATGAATTCATGCACGGCAATGTGAGAGGGTGACGAGATGGCTGGCAGCAACACAACATTAGAGCCATACGATATTGTGAGGGTGCCAGTCATCGTTCAATTCCGTGAGGAAGCCGCGTTTACTGAGACCTACGGGTTCACTGGCAGTCAAGGCTCGGTGTTTCTGGAAGGACAGCGAATAATTCCGCAGGATTTACCTTCGGACACTGTTCTTGTTTTCATGCATCCTGCGTCGACCTTGCACCTGATGCCCTTGCCCGTTGCATTAGCTAAAGCTGGTTTTCACGTGCTTTCCTGCGCCTCGCGCTATGCCAAGAACGATACCGCATTGATTATGGAAAAAGTATGCGCGGATTTGGGCGCATATATCCGGTATGCCCGTGAAGAGTTGGGTTATCGCAACGTCGTTCTATGTGGCTGGAGCGGTGGCGGATCACTTGCAGTGTTCTATCAAAGTCAAGCCGAGCATCCCTCGATTACGCAAACGCCAGCTGGGGACGTGTACGATCTGACACGCGCGAAGCTGCCGCCCGCCGATGCGGTCATGTTCATCGCTGCACATACGGGGCGAGCGCGGATTTTGTCAGAATGGATCGATCCTTCAGTCATGGATGAAAGTAATCCCGACATTCGTGACACTGCTTTTGATCTTTACGCCGAAAATGGCCCGAAACCGCCTTACGATGCGGATTTTTTGGTCGAGTTTCGGAAACGCCAACTTGCGCGTATGAGGAGGATTACCGACACGGTTCTGGAGCAACTTTCACATTTAAAACGCGGTGGTGGAGCAGAAATCGAACGTCCCTTTATTGTGCACCGGACCATGGCAGATCCGCGTTTTCTGGATCCAACACAAGAACCAAATGAGCGCCGCCCCGGCTGGAGCTATCTTGGGAATCCCGAAACCGTAAATACCGGACCAGTAGGGCTCGCCCGTTTTAGCACCCTGCGCGCCTGGCTTTCTCAGTGGTCACCAAATCATTCGCGCGCCGATGCAGAAGAATGTGTCGGGCAAATTGCGTGTCCGCTGTTGCTGATCGAAAATGGTGCCGATGACGCGGTGCCGCCCAGCCACCCTGCTTGCGTATTTGAGGCCGGCAAAATGGCGGACAAGACGTACCTTCGGGTAGACGGCGCAACGCATTATTACCGCGAACAACCTGAAAAGCAGGCAGAAGTTATCCGCGAAATACGCGCCTGGCTCAAGGAACGGTTACTGCTCCGTTAGAACGAGAGCGTTTCCACGTTTCGTTGAAACGCAGTTACGATGCACGGTCTTTCTCACTGGCTAGTAACGAATATGCAAACTCCATATTTTCCAAGGTTTGACGGAACGCAAGAATAGGTCTGAATACAAGGGCCGTAAACAGGACTACGAAATGACGAAAAGACCTCGCGATGAAAATAACACGCTCGGAACTAAAGGGGGCCCGTTGGACGGGATCCGCGTAATAGAATTGGGGCATTTCATAGCGGCCCCTTTCTGTGCTCGTCTTCTTGCGGACCTTGGGGCCGAAGTGATCAAGGTGGAGCCTCCATCTGGAGATCCAGTGCGTGAATGGGGACTGAAGAAGGACGGTAATTCGATATGGTGGTCCGTACACGGCCGTAACAAGCAGACGGTTACTGCTAACCTCAAAACTGAGGCCGGCCGGCAGATTGTGATTGATTTGGTGAAGCAATCCGATGTGCTGATCGAAAATTTTCGAGCCGGACACCTGGCTCAACTGGGTCTTTCTGATGAAGTCTTGCGGGAGGCGAACCAACGGCTGATAATCGCGCACGTTTCCGGCTTTGGTCAAACGGGTCCGGACAAGGATCGCTCGGGTTTTGGCGCGATTGGTGAAGCTATGGGCGGGTTACGCTATTTGACCAATCACGCTCCGGGTACAACTGATCTGCCACCTGTACGGGTTGGTATTAGCATCGGCGATAGCATTGCCGGTATGTACGCAGCGATTGGAATCATTTCCGGGCTTTGGCAGCGGGATCATGTTGGCGGTACAAACCAGGGCCAGCCTATTGATGTCGCACTGACGGAATCGGTCTTAAGCATGATGGAAGGGTTGATTCCAGAGCATAGTGTCTTGGGTGTAGTACGAGAACCGGTTGGCGCACGTATTCCTACCGCTGCACCTACGAGTGCGTATCGCAGCGCTGATGGAAAGTGGATCGTTATAGCGGCGAATTCCCAACCTCTCTTCGCCAGCCTCTGCACTGTGATGGAACGCCCTGAATTATCAGAAGACCCGCGGTTTAGGGACAATCAAAGCAGGGTGAACAATGTTGACGCACTGGATGACGCGATTCAAAGTTGGACGGAAGGACTGGATATCGAGCAGATAGAGGCAGCACTGGTCAAAGGCAACATTCCCGCAAGTCGGATTTACAACGCAGAAGATATCGCGCTAGATCGACAATATCGCGCACGCGGCATGGTTCATGAGGTGGAGGATCCACTGATAGGAAGGGTGTCGCACCCCGGTGTCGTACCGCATATGCCTGAATCGGAACGGCATCTTTGCTGGACCGGACGCAAGATCGGCGCGGACAGTGACACTATCCTTTCCACACTTTTGGGTATGTCCAAGGAGAGGATCGAGGAACTGCGCAGAGAGGGTGCGATATGAACACTTCAGTTACACTCGTTGAAGTTGGCCCCCGTGACGGTTTTCAATCGGTGGGTCCGTTTATACCGACCGAGAAGAAATTGCACTTCCTGACACAACTGGACGCATGTGGACTGCATGATATCGAGATCGGCTCGTTCGTCAGCCAAAAGGCGTTACCGCAACTGGCCGATACGCCGCCCCTCCTCGAACTGGCCCGCGATATTCCGAGGCTCCGCCCTCGGGTTCTGGTGCCAACATTGCAGCAAGGACGAAGGGCGTTAGCAGCCGACGCCCCCTGTCTGGCTTTCGTACTTTCGGTTTCCGAGGCGCACAACCGCTCGAATGTGCGGCGCACACCAGAAGCGTCGGCGAGCGAATATGTGGAATTGGCAACAAGTCTGCCTGATGACAAAGAAATGCGGCTTAATATTGGGACCGCTTTTGATTGCCCATTTGAGGGGCGGGTTCAAGTGGATGATGTGGTGCGATTGCTCGAGCCATTGATCTCCGCGTTGCCACGTGCAGAGTTTTGCCTATGCGATACGACCGGTGGTGCGGATCCAAAGCAGGTTTCGGACCTCTTCAAAGCGGTAGGCGAAAGTTTCGGACGTGAGCTGCGCTGGGCCTTTCACGCTCATGACACCTATGGGCTTGGCGCAGCGAATGTGTATGCCGCATTTCTCCAGGGCGTGCGTGTTTTCGATGCTTCCATAGCAGGGCTAGGAGGATGTCCATTCGCGCCCGGTGCAACAGGCAACGTCGCAACCGAAGACCTTATCTACATGTTTGAGAAAATGGGCGTATCGACAGGATGCGATTTGGACAGAATGGTTGCGTTGGCAGGTGAGGCAGCCTTACTGCCTGGTGCACAATCCGGCGGACGGGCCAGACAAGCAATTACAGCGCGGTATGCGGCAGAACTGAATAGTTCCAGCACATAAACGGGGACCGCCCGCCAAATCAAACCGCGGGCCACGCCAGCCAATCTGCCAGAGATATAACATGAGCCGTTATTACTGAGCAGCCGTGCACAGCAATTCTACCCGATGCCTCTTTTCATATAGCAGGCTTCAGCCATGAATTGCGGTAATGGCGCGTGCTACCCGCAAGGGTGCTGTCGCGCCACGCAGTTCAAATTTCGTTCAAAGCAGCATCGCTGCCCCCGTCGCCGGGGGCAGCTGGTTTCATTCCGCCGGGATCGCGTCGGCGCGGTCGCTGAGAGGGGCGGACAGACGGTTCAGCATCTCCTTGGGGCAGACTTGCCGGAACCGGGTGATTTCGTCCGACCAGTTGCGCAGGATTTCCTCGCCCCGGCGCGATCCGGTCTCGGCCACGTGCTGCTCGATCAGATCGCGCAGCACGCGTTCCCAATGGGCGCTTTCGACATTCACGGCGATGATGCTCTCATCGTTCATGCGCACGTCGAAATCGCCTGCGATGTCATAGACGAAGGCCATGCCGCCGGTCATGCCCGCGCCGAAATTATCCCCGATCGAACCGAGGATGACCGCAACGCCGCCGGTCATGTATTCGCAGCCGTTCGAGCCGCAGCCCTCGATCACCACCGATGCGCCGGAGTTGCGGACGCAGAACCGCTCACCCGCGCGGCCATTGGCGAACAATTCGCCGGCCGTGGCACCATACAGCACCGTATTGCCGATGATCGTGTTGCTGGCGGCGTTCAGCGGGCTGCCCAGAACGGGGCGTACCACGATGCGACCGCCCGACAGGCCCTTGCCGACGTAATCATTGGCATCGCCCGAGACCTCAAGCTTCAGCCCCGGTGCCGCGAACGCGCCCAGCGATTGACCGGCGGAGCCTTCCAGCTTCACCGTTAGGTGTCCGCGCTGCAAATCGTTGCGCATCCCGAAGCGCCGCACGATATGCGACGACACGCGGGTGCCCACCGTCCGGTCGGTGTTTTCGACCGAATAGCTCAGCTGCATTTTTTCCCCGTCCTTGAAGAACGGCTGCGCGTCGTGGACGATCTTGGCATCCAGGGTGTCCAGCACGCTCTGGCGCGGCTTGTCACGGTCATAGATCGTGCCCCGCTCCTCATCCACCGCGATCAGCATCGGGTTGAGGTCGAGGTCGTCCAGATGCGCCGACCCGCGTGAGACCTGCGTCAGCAGATCGGCCCGGCCGATCACCTCGTCCAGCGACCGTGCGCCGATGCTGGCCAGCACCTCACGCACTTCCTGCGCGTAGAAGGTGATCAGGTTCACGACCTTGTCCGCACTGCCGGTGAACTTGCCGCGCAACTCCTCATCCTGCGTACAGACGCCGACTGGGCAGGTGTTGGACTGGCACTGACGCACCATGATGCAACCCATCGCGATCAGGGCGGCGGTGCCGATGCCGTATTCCTCGGCCCCCATCATCGCCGCGATCACGATGTCGCGGCCTGTGCGCAGGCCCCCGTCGGTGCGCAGCGTCACGCGGGAGCGCAGGTTGTTCAGGCTCAACACCTGATGCGCCTCGCTGACGCCCATTTCCCACGGCAAACCGGCATGTTTGATCGAGGTTTGCGGCGACGCGCCCGTTCCACCATTGTGGCCCGAGATCAGGATGACGTCCGCCTTCGCCTTGGCCACACCGGCGGCGATGGTGCCGACGCCGGTTTGTGCCACCAGCTTGACGCAGACCTTGGCATCCGGGTTGATCTGCTTGAGGTCGTAGATCAGCTGCGCCAGATCCTCGATCGAATAGATATCGTGGTGCGGCGGGGGGGAGATCAGCATGACGCCGGGGGTGGAGTGGCGCAGCTTGGCGATCATCTCCGTCACCTTGAAGCCGGGCAACTGCCCGCCCTCACCGGGCTTGGCGCCCTGTGCGACCTTGATTTCCAGTTCCTGACAATTGTTGAGGTATTCCGCCGTGACACCGAAGCGGCCCGACGCGACCTGCTTGATCTTGGCCGAGGGGTTGTCGCCGTTCGGCTCAGGGCTGAAATGCCTGGGATCCTCGCCGCCCTCACCGGAATCGGATTTCGCGCCGATGCGGTTCATCGCGACGTTCAGCGTCTTGTGCGCCTCAGGCGACAGCGCGCCCAGCGACATGCCCGGCGTCACGAACCGCTTGCGGATGGAGGTGATGCTCTCGACCTCATCCACCGAAATCGGGCTGTTGCCCGGCTGGAAGCCCAGCAGATCGCGCAGGTGGATCGGGGCACGTGCCTGCATGGAGCGGCTGTATTCCTGCCAGATCTTGTAGCTGCCCCGGTCACAGGCGGCTTGAAGCATGTGCATGCCCTGAGCCTCCCACGCATGGGATTCGCCTGACCGGCGCGCCTTGTAGAACCCGCCCACGGGCAGGATATCCGTGCCGCTGGCATAGGCGCGGGCGTGGATGTCGAGCGCCTTTTGCTGGATGCCGTGGATGCCGATGCCGGAAATGCGCGATGGCATCCCGGGGAAGAATTCCGCGCACATCGCGCGCGACAGTCCCACCGCCTCGAAGTTCAGGCCACCGCGATAGGATGAGATGACGGAGATGCCCATCTTCGCCATGATCTTGAGCAAGCCCTGGTTGATCGCCTCGACGAAGCGGTCCATCGCCTGTGACAGCGGGCCGTCCATCAGGCCCCGTTCGATCCGGTCGGCAACGGAGTCCTGCGCCAGCCAGGCGTTGACGGTGGTGGCCCCCGATCCGATCAGCACGGCGAAGTAATGCGGATCGACGCATTCGGCCGATCGCACGTTGATGGAACAGAAGGTCCGCAGACCCTTCGCCGTCAGCCCCGAATGCACGGCGGAGGTGGCGAGGATCATCGGCAGCGCGACATGCTGCTCGTCCACGTTCTCATCCGTCAGGATAATGTGGTTTGCCCCGGCGCGCACGGCTTGCTCCGCCTCGGTCCGCACCCGGTCCAAAGCCTCACGCATACCGTCCTTCTGCGCCGCGAACGAGCAGTCGATGACGGCGGCGCTGTCCCCGAAATAGGTGAGCATACTGTCCCAGCGCGCATTGGTCAGAACAGGGCTGTCCAGTGTCAGGATCTCGGCCTGCGCGCCGGTCTGGTCCAGCACGTTCTTGAGGTTGCCGAACCGCGTCTTCAGCGACATCACGCGATGTTCGCGCAGGCTGTCGATCGGCGGGTTCGTGACCTGGCTGAAATTCTGGCGGAAATAATGGCTCAGCGGGCGGTACTTTTCGGACAGGACCGCCTGTGGCGTGTCGTCGCCCATCGAGCCGAGCGCCTCCTTCCCGTCCTCGACCATTGGATGCAGGATCTGCTCCAGCAACTCGATGTCGTACCCGGCGGAGATCTGGCGCTTGCGCAGATCCTCGCCTGTGCTCAACACGGTTTCCGTCGTGACCTTGGCGATGTCGTCCAGGTTGGTGATGCGACCCACCCACTCACCGAAAGGCTGCGAGCCGGCGAGTTCGTCCTTCAGGTCGACATCGTGCAGCAGGATGCCGCGCGCCATGTCCACGCCCAGCATCTGGCCGGGGCCGAGCGCGCCCTTTTCGACGATGTTCATCTCATCCACCGGAACCATACCCACCTCGGACCCGGCAATGACCATGCCGTCACCCGTCACGACATAGCGCATGGGGCGCAGGCCGTTGCGGTCCAGCCCGGCGCAGACCCAGCGCCCGTCGGTCATGGCCAGCGCGGCGGGGCCGTCCCATGGCTCCATCACGGAGTTGGAGTAGGCGTACATCTCCTCCCACTCCTTAGACATCTTGGTCGCGGTCTTGGACCAGGCCTCGGGCACCAGCATCGTCTTGGCCATCGGGGCATTGCGGCCCGCGCGGACCAGTACCTCGAACACTGCATCCAGCGCCGCGGAATCGGACGAGCCTGCGGCCACGATCGGCTTGATATCCTCGGCCATGTCCCCGAAATAATTCGAAGCCATGCGGATTTCGTGCGATTTCAACCAGTTGAGGTTGCCCTTCAGCGTGTTGATCTCTCCGTTATGGGCCAACATGCGGAAGGGCTGGGCCAGCCACCACTGCGGGAAGGTATTGGTGGAATACCGCTGGTGATAGATCGCGAACGCGCTCACGAACCGCTCATCCATCAGATCGGGGTAGAACACGGCGACCTGCTCGGCCAACATCATGCCCTTGTAGATGATGGAGCGGCACGACAGCGAACAGATGTAGAGCTGCGGGACCTGTGCGGCCATGGCCTCCTTCTCGATCCGGCGGCGGATGACATAAAGCTCACGCTCGAACTCATCCTCGTCCACGCCCTTGGAGTTGGAGATCAGGATCTGCTCGATCTCGGGGCGTGTCGAATTGGCCTTCTCGCCCAGGCACGAGATCTCGACCGGCACGTGCCGCCAGCCATAGATCGTGTAGCCCATGCGCAGGACTTCCGTTTCCACGATGGTACGGCAGCGTTCCTGTGCGGCGAAATTCGTGCGCGGCAGGAAGATTTGCCCGACCGCGATCAACTCTCCCCGGTGGGTGTGACCCGTGCGCTCGATCTGATCCTTGAAGAACTCGACCGGGATTTGCACGTGGATGCCCGCGCCGTCGCCGGTCTTGCCGTCGGCATCGACCGCACCGCGGTGCCAGATCGCCTTGAGCGCGTTGATCCCGTTCTGCACCACCGCGCGGGAGCGCGAGCCGTCTACATTGACGACCAGCCCCACGCCACAGCTGGCGTGCTCTTCCTCGGGCAGGTACATGCCGCGCGCGGCCAGATCAGCGGCGCGTTCTTCGTAGGAAGCGGCCCATTCGGCATCGTAATTTGTCATGGTCATGCTCCTTAAGTGGTCACGCCGTACAGCGCGAGAACCTCGGCCCTGTTCATCAGTTCGCGCGTTCCCGCGAAGGTGAAGGCATCCGGTTTTTCATCAATGAATATTTCGCGGGTCATGGTCAGCCCGTTCGCATCGTCCAACAGGCCGATGGGTATTTCATAGGTGCCGGCATGCGGCACGTCAGCGGTGACGCGATACCACAGCCCGCTGCCGCACTTATCACACCACGCCCGCTCCGCCCAGTCCGAGGATTGGATCGTGCGCACATGTTCCGCGCCTGCAACCGTCAGTTGGTCCTGCGGCACGCTGACCGACAGCAGCGCGGAGCCCGCCCAGCGGCGGCACATCTCGCAATGGCAGGTCCCGTATTCACGCGGCAGTTCGCCGATGGTCAGGACGACAGCCCCGCACATGCACTTTCCCGTCGCCATGTCACCTCTTCCTCCACCCGGTTCCGGGGAACCGTTGAGATTGCGTTTGCGGCCTTGCGTCTGAATGCCTGCCCCATGTTGTCCGTGCTGCTGCGCCGCCTGTTTGGTGCAGTACAGCTATGGCGCGATCGCACTGCATCTGTCGAACTGTTCGGTACTCTACTCCGCCGCGACGGGTTTTGACGTTGCGGCAAATTGCGACAGGATCGCCTCCGCCGCCTCGCGCCCGTCGCGGATCGCCCAGACAACCAGTGAGGCACCGCGCACGATGTCCCCCACCGCATAGACGCTCTTCATCGGGGTTTCATGTGTGCGGAAATCGGCCTTTACCGTGCCCCAGCGGGTGACTTCCAGTTCCGGCTGACCCCACAACGCGGGCAGATCCTCCGGCTCGAAGCCGAGCGCCTTGATGACCAGATCGGCATCCTCGACATAATCGGCGCCGGGGATTTCCTCGGGGCTTTGCCGACCTGTCGCATCCGGCGCGCCGAGGCGCATTTTCGAGACCATGACGCCCTTGACGCTGCCCTCGCCGGTGAACCCCTTGGGCGCGGCGAGCCAGACGAATTCGACGCCTTCTTCCTCGGCGTTCTGGGTTTCGCGCTGGGATCCCGGCATATTGGCCCGGTCGCGCCGGTACAGGCATTTGACGCTGGTGGCCCCCTGACGGATCGCCGTGCGCACGCAGTCCATCGCCGTGTCACCGCCGCCGATCACCACCACGCGCTTGCCCTCGGCGTTCAACTCACCATTCTCGAATTCGGGAACGTGATCGCCCAGCGTGTGCTTGTTCGAGGCGGTCAGATAGTCGAGCGCGCGCACGATTCCGTCCAGACCGGCACCCGGCCCCGCCAGATCGCGGGATTTGTAGACGCCGGTCGCGATGATGACGGCATCATGCTTGTCCTTGATGTCGCTGAACGAAATATCCTCACCGACATTGACGTTCATGCGCAGTTCGACCCCACCCTCCGAGAGTTGGGTGTTGCGCCGCTCGGTCACGTATTTTTCCAGCTTGAAGCCGGGAATGCCGTAGACCATCAAGCCGCCGGCGCGGTCATAGCGATCATAGACCGTGACCTGCACGCCCGCACGGCGCAGCATGTCAGCCGCAGCCAGCCCCCCCGGACCCGCGCCGATGATCCCGACACTCTCACCACGTTCCCGCGCAGGCTGGATCGGCTTGACCCAGCCCTTCTCCCACGCGGTGTCGGTGATGTATTTCTCGATGGAGCCGATGGTGACCGTGCCGTGACCGGACTGCTCGATAACGCAGTTCCCCTCACACAGGCGATCCTGCGGGCAGATGCGGCCGCAGATTTCGGGGAAGGTATTGGTGGCCTGGCTGATTTCGTACGCCTCGTGCAAACGCCCCTCCGCCGTCAGCTTCAGCCAATCGGGGATGTTGTTGTGCAGCGGGCAATGCGTCTGGCAGAACGGCACACCACATTGCGAACAGCGCGAGGCTTGCTCTGCGGCCTTCGCGTCCGCGAACTGTCGGTAGATCTCGTCGAAATCCTCGGTCCGTGCGTCGGCTTCGCGCTTCTCCGGCATCAACCGGGGCACATCGGTGAACTTCAACATCACTTGCTTGGCCATATTCACTTTCCAGTATACTGATCGCGTCATCCTCTCCTGAAGCGGACGCACCTTTCAGGCATTTACGGGGTTAGTATAACAGGGCGGGAACAATATAAAGTCATAAGTGCTGACCTTATGCGAGGATATTTTTCTGAGAGCACGGCGATAGCGGCTCCATCGCCGAATTAATAGGACCGATTCGGACCTATACTGTCGATTCACACGGGGCATACACCACTATAGCCTAGCGCCGAACCGATTCGCCGTTTGGAAACCAGATGCCCCTGTTTGACCTTCTGCTTCTCGCCTTGATCCAGGGTATCACCGAATTCCTGCCGATCTCCTCCTCAGGCCACCTGATCCTGCTTCCGGCGCTGATGGGAACGGCGGATCAGGGCGTCACGCTGGATGTCGCGGTGCACATGGGCACGTTGGTGGCTGTTGTCGCGTATTTCCGGTCAGACGTCGCACAGGCCTTGCGCGGTGTGGTCGATGTGTTGCGCGGTCGGTTTCGCACCAGCGCAGCACGGCTTGCGCTGACATTGGCCGTCGCCACGGTTCCGGTGGTGATCGCCGGGCTGATCCTGAAGCTGACAGGCATGAGCGATCAGTTGCGTTCCATCGCGGTGATCGGCTGGACCATGCTGATTTTCGGAGTCGTTCTCTACTGGGCGGACAGGATCGGCGCGCAGCGGCAAAAGGCGGAAGGCTGGACAATCCGCGATGCGCTGATCATGGGCCTTTGGCAGGCGGTCGCGCTGATTCCCGGTACGTCGCGGTCCGGGATCACCATCACGGGCGCACGGTTTCTGGGCTATGATCGTATTGCCGCCGCGCGGCTGTCGATGCTGATGTCGATCCCGACGATCCTGATGGCGGGTGGGCTGATCGCACTGGATATTCCGCCAGCCAGCCCCGAAATCTGGCGCGACGCGGCCATCGCCGCGATCTTTGCCGGAGGTGCGGCCCTGATCGCGCTGGCGCTGATGATGCGGTTCCTGCAGACGGTCAGCTATACGCCCTACGTGATCTACCGGATCGTGCTGGGCCTGATCCTGTTGGGCGTAGCCTACATCTAACGCAGGTTTTTCGCAGATTCCAGAATCTCGGAATACTGCCCGTACGGACGGTATGGCCACATATAGCTGTCGAGGATTGCATCCATGTCGCGTGGCTTGATGTTCAGATCCGCGAAGGTCTTGACCCCTTCGCCCACGACGTTGTCCTGCCCGAGCTGCCGCACCTGATCCATCGTCAGGATGGAGTTCGGGATCAGTCCGAAGGTCAGCTTGGATCCCAGACCGAACAAGCGCGCCTGGAGCCGTGCCGCCCACATCGGGATGGTCAGCAGAACGCGGCGGCGGCGGATAACCGTGACCAGGCGTTGCATCAGCTCGCGGAAGGTTTCCACGTCGGGTCCGCCCAGTTCGTAGATGCCCGGCGCCGCATCCCCGCGCAGCACGGTCGCTGCGGCCATGGCCACATCGTCCACGAAAACCGGCTGGAACCGGCTGGTTCCGCCGATCACGGGCAAGACCGGCACCTTGGTCGCCATCCGGGCAAAACGGTTGAAAAACTCGTCTTCGGGGCCGAACACGACCGAGGGGCGCAGGATTGTCGCGTCAGGAAACGCGTTCAGAACGGCGCGTTCGCCCTCACCCTTGGTGCGGGCATTGGCGCTGTCGGAGCCCGCATCGGCACCGATGGCGGACAGGTGAACCAGTTTCTGCACACCGGCGGCCGCGGCCAGGCGGGCGATGCGCCCGGCCCCCTCGACCTGAACCGTGTCCAGCGTTTGCTTGCCATGGGGGTAGAGGATGCCGACACAGTTCACCACGGCCTGCGCGCCACGGATGGCGGCGGCGGTCGAGTCCTCGTCACGGATATTCGCCTGAACCGGCTGGACCTGCCCGACATTCCCGTAAGTCATGGTGAATATCGCTTCGTTCGGGCGGCGGACCGCAACCCGGACACGCCACCCTTCCTTCGCCAGGGCCTGCACGATGTAGCGACCGACGAAACCGGACCCGCCAAAGACCGTGACGATCGGGGCCGTGACTAGGGTGGTGTGGCTGCTCATTGCGCGCTCCTGCATCTGTTGCAAACGTGAATACTTTGCGACGCCCCACGCGGCAAGGGTGTATCAGCCCACAAGCAGACCCAATGCGATGGCCCACATGACGATTCCGACCAGCGCATCCAGCACCCGCCAGGCTGATGGACGTGCGAATAACGGTCGCAGCAGCCGCGCGCCGTAGCCCAGGGCAAAGAAGAAGCTGAACGATGCCAGAACCGCGCCCGCGCCGAAGGCCCAGCGATACGGGTCGAACTGAGTCGAAACCGATCCGATCAGCACCAATGTATCGAGATAGACATGCGGGTTGAGCCATGTCAGCGCCAGACACGTCGTGAGGACCGGCCACAACCGCGCAGGCGCTTGGTCCGCAGGCTCCAACCCGTCTGTCACATGCAGGGCGGCGTAAAAGCTGCGAAGCCCGTAGACCAGCAGGAACGCGACGCCGCCATATCGAAACAGCGGCTCGATCCACGGTGCCGCCGATACCAGCGCCCCGAAGCCACCCACGCCGCCCAGGATCAGCAGCGCATCGGATGCCGCGCAGGTCAGGCAGATGGCGAAGACATGCTCCCCCCGCAGGCCTTGCCTGAGGACGAACGCGTTCTGCGCGCCTATCGCCAGGATCAGACCCAGGCTCAGCCCGTAACCGGCAAGAACGGCTTCGATCATTTCAAATTCCCCCCTGCGGGTAACCTGATAGCCGGGCCTTTGGTTGAGAGGAATGGCGAATATCATCCGTGCGGCCACGCGAAAAATACCGGAGCCGCGCCGCGCCCCAGCTCATCTGCATCCTGAGATGACTTTCTGACGCAAATGCCGTTGACACCCCCCCTGAGCAAGGCTAAACGCCCCTTCACGACACCTGCCCAGGTGGCGGAATTGGTAGACGCGCTGGCTTCAGGTGCCAGTGTTCGAAAGGACGTGGAGGTTCGAGTCCTCTCCTGGGCACCATAAATCGGCCGAGTATCTCGGTGATTTATACGCTTCCTCTATACCCCCCGGAAATGTTGCCGCTTATCAGACCTTGTTCAGGTAGATGGCGTTTCGAACCGTATCGGCTGACGGCATGCGGCGCGGATCGCGCCATGACAGTCGGGATTATCCCCCAGAGTTCGGCATGAAAAACCCCGCCGCGAGCGTGCGCGACGGGGTGGGGCAAGGCCAAATCAGGCCGGTTTACTTCACATCGAAACGGTCGGCGTTCATCACCTTGGACCACGCCTTCACGAACCGTCCGACGAAACGTTCGGCTTCATGTTCCGCGGCGAAAACCTCCGCCAGGGCGCGCAGTTGCGAGTTCGAGCCGAAGACCAGATCGACACGCGAAGCGTTCCACAGCTTTTGCCCGCTGGTGCGATCATGCCCCTCGAACATCTGCTCATCCTCACCCACCGGCGACCAGACCGTGTTCATCGCCATCAGATTGACGAAGAAATCATTGGTCAGGGTGCCGGGGCGATCGGTGAAGACACCCGTGTCCGAGCCGTCGAAATTCGCACCCAGCGCCCGCATTCCGCCGACCAGCACCGTCATTTCCGGCGCGCTCAGCGTCAGCAGATGCGCCTTGTCGATCAGCAGTTCCTCGGTCGGGACCTTGTATTCCTGCTTGATATAGTTGCGGAATCCGTCTGCGATCGGCTCCAGCACGGCGATGGATTCTGCATCCGTCTGCGCATCGGTCGCATCGGTACGGCCGGGGATGAAGGGGATCGTGATCGTTTGCCCGGCAGCCTTGGCCGCGGCCTCGACAGCGGCCTCGACAGCGGCGTCACCGGCCAGAACGATCAGATCCGCGATGGAGATCTTGACCTCCCCCTGCGCGTTGAACGCCTCACGGATACCGTCGAGCGTGTCCAGCACCTTGGACAGTTGCGCCGGATTGTTGACCTCCCAATCCTTCATGGGGGCCAGACGGATGCGCGCACCATTGGCACCACCACGACGGTCCGACACGCGGAAGGTCGAGGCGGAGGCCCAGGCGGTGCCAACCAGTTCGGAGATGCTCAGGTCGGAGGCGAGCACCTTTTCCTTGAGGTCCGCCACATCCGCGTCGGAGACCAGCGGGTGATCGACCTCGGGGACCGGATCCTGCCAGATCAGCTCCTCGGACGGAACGAGCGGGCCCAGATACAGGCTTTTCGGGCCCATGTCGCGGTGCGTCAGCTTGAACCATGCGCGGGCGAAGGCATCCGCGAACTTCTGCGGGTTGGCGTGGTAATCGCGGGCGATCGCCTCATATGCCGGATCGATGCGCAGGGCCATGTCTGCGGTGGTCATCATGATCGGCACCTTGCCGTTGCCATCGACCTGCGGCGCCTTCGCATCCTCGGGCAGGCCCTTGGGCTGCCACTGGTTCGCACCGGCGGGGGATTTCGTCAGCTCCCACTCGTTGCCGAACAGGTGGTCGAAATAGGTCATGTCCCAGGTAATCGGCGTCGGCGTCCACGGCCCCTCGATGCCGGAGGTGATGGTGTGCACGCCCTTGCCGGATTCGAAGGTGGACAGCCAGCCCAGACCCATGTCGTGGATTTTGCCGCCCTCGGGCTCCGCACCCACATGGGACACGTCACCTGCGCCATGCGCCTTGCCGAAGGTGTGGCCACCGGCGACCAGTGCGACGGTTTCCTCGTCGTTCATCGCCATGCGCGCGAAGGTGTCGCGGATATCGCGGGCCGATGCGGCGGGATCGGGGTTGCCGTCCGGGCCTTCGGGATTGACGTAGATCAGGCCCATCTGCACGGCTGCGAGCGGGTTTTCCAGCTCACGATCACCGGTATAGCGGGTTCCCTCACCGCCGGAGACGGCCAGCCATTCGGTCTCGGCTCCCCAATAGATGTCCTGCTCCGGCTCCCAGATATCCTCACGCCCGCCGGCGAAGCCGAAGGTTTCGAAGCCCATGGTTTCGAGTGCGACATTGCCGGTCAGGATGAACAGGTCGGCCCACGAGATCTGGTTGCCGTATTTCTGCTTTACCGGCCACAGAAGGCGGCGCGCCTTGTCCAGGTTGCCGTTATCCGGCCAGGAGTTCAGCGGCGCGAATCGCTGCGTGCCCGAGGTGGACCCGCCGCGCCCGTCCGCCGTGCGGTAGGTTCCGGCGGAGTGCCACGCCATGCGGATGAAGAACGGGCCGTAGTGGCCGTAATCCGCCGGCCACCAATCCTGCGAATCCGTCATCAAATCGGCCAGATCGGCACGCAAGGCTTCCAGATCCAGCTTTGCGAATTCCTCGGCGTAGTTGAAATCCGGCTCCATCGGGCTGGCTGCCTGCGTGTTCTGATGCAGGATCCCGATGTTGAGCTGGTTGGGCCACCAGTCCTTGTTCGAGCGGGTTCTGTTGGTGCTGCCATGCATGACCGGGCACCTGTCCAGCCGTGTCAAATCGTTGCCGTCCATTGATACTCTCCCTAAAATCTCCACGGGCCAAACAGCCCGGACAGGAATCGTATAGCAGACCTTTTCGATTAGTTTAATTTGCATTTTCTGATTGGCTTCATAGTTTCAGGTTATGAATAATCTTACCCTCAGGCAACTCAGGTATTTTCAGGCGCTGGCGCAACATGGGCATTTTGGCCATGCGGCGGCAATGTGCTCGATCTCGCAACCTGCGATGTCGGTGCAGATCCGCGAGCTTGAGGAAAACCTTGGCGTGACATTGTTCGAACGCTCCGCGCGCAAGGTTCGCCTGACGCCGTTCGGGGATGAACTGGCCGTTCGGGTGCGCGACATCCTGGGCGCGGTGGATGAGCTGGGCGAACTGGCCCGCGCCACTGCGGGCAAGGTGCCGGACCGCTTGCGTATCGGTATCATTCCCACGGTGGCACCCTATCTGTTGCCAGCGATGGTGACGGCGTTGACGCGCCTGAACCCCGCGCTGGACCTGCACGTGCGCGAAACGCAGACGACCGGGTTGTTGCGCGCGCTGGAGCAGGGGGCGCTCGACGCGGCGGTGGTCGCGCTTCCCGTTTCGCATCCCGCGTTCACCGAGGTCGCCTTGTGCGAGGAGGACTTCGTCCTGGTGCGCCCGGCCGCGGATGCGGACAAGCCCGTTCCCGATGGCGAGACCCTGCGCCGGATGCGGCTGCTGTTGCTGGAGGAGGGTCACTGCTTTCGCGATCAGGCGCTGGCCTTCTGTGCCGCGCCCGCGAATATGCCCCGCGACGGGCTGGACGGCAGTTCGCTGACCACATTGGTGCAGATGGTCGGTGCGGGGATCGGGGTGACGCTGATCCCGGAAATGGCGATCGGGCTGGAAACCGGCTCCGCCCCGGTCAGCGTCTCCCGTTTCGGGCATCCCGCCCCCAAACGCACGATCGGCCTGATCTGGCGCAGGACCAACCCGCTCGCCACACAGCTCCACACGATAGCCGAGGTTCTGGGCAGCGTTTCGCGCCGCGATTAGCGGTCAGTCCGCGCGGGCGGTGGCCAGCGCCAAGCCGTCCACCACGGCGGTGAACGCCTGCGCCCGACGGATTTCGGCGTTCGGGCACAGGGCGCAGGCCTGCTCCCCGACCATCCCCATCAGGCTGGAGCCGCCGACCAGCACCACAGCGCCGATTTCCTCTGGCGCATTGGTGGCCAGTTCGAAGGTGTGCTGCATCGCCTCACGGATGCGGCGGGCGAAGGGGGTCAGCGCCCCGTTCAGCGTGTCGCGGTCAATCGGCGCGGTCAGGCGCGGTTCGATGAATGTCATGTCGATGCCGTAGACTTGACCGGAATTGGCGGCGATCTTGCCACGCTCCACCGCGAAGGCCAGCTCGTGCCCCAACTGTTCGTCGATCACATCGGCGAGGCGCTGCATCCTGTCGGGCTGCACGGCATCGCGCAGCATGTCCGCCACCTTGCGTCGGGTGTCGCGGCTGTACAGGAACGGGATCTTCGCCCAGGTCGCGAGGTCGGCATAAATATCGTTGGGAACCGGCAGCAGACCCTTGCCGAAGGTTCGCCGCAGCTCCCCCCCGTGGCCCAGATTGGGCATGGCATGGGACATGGACACGACCTGATCGAAATCCGTGCCGCCCAGCCTTATGCCGTGACTGGCCAGGATATCCACCTGCGTCCCGTCCGTGCGAAAGACCGAGAAATCGGACGTGCCGCCGCCGATATCGACGATCAGGCCCAGGGTGCCGCTGCGGTTCAGGCCATGGCTGGCCAGGGCCGCGGCCTCCGGCTCGAACAGGAACTGCACGTCCTCGAACCCGGCGGCGTGATAACAGGCGGTCAGATCGGCCTCGGCACGGGCGTCGCGTTGCGGATCGGAGGAGTGGAAATGCACGGGCCGCCCGGACAAAGCCCGCGTAAAGCTGCGCCCGGTATGTTCCTCGGCCCGCGATTTGAGCACGCGCAGAAAATCGGTGATGATGCTGGACAAGGTGCGCTGCTCGCCACCCACGGGGCGAAATTCGTTCAGCAGCGAGGTGCCGAGCACGCTTTTGAGCGCGCGCATATAGCGCCCTTCGTCCCCCGCGATCAGGGCGCGGGCCGCCGCCTCCCCCAACAGCATATCGCCCCCCTCGGTGGGAAAGAACACGGCCGTGGGCAGGGTGTCTGCGTCCCCTTCGATGGGCAGGCGCACCGGGGCGCCGTCCACCAGAATGGCGGCTGCCGAATTCGAGGTGCCGAAATCGATTGCTAGCATGTCGTCGGCCATCACGCGGCTCCTGTCGGGGCGAAAGGCGGCGCGGATACCCCAGAGCGTGAGCGCGTGCAAGGCCAGAGCGTGGGCGCGCTTAGGTTTCATCCCGATTGCGACAGGCCTTGCGGCGGGGCGCGCGCCTGTTGCAATACACACAATAGCCGACATCAATCCTATTGGATGGAGAGCCCTTTCATGAAACGACTACTGTTCTGCCTCATGCTGCTGGGCGCACCCGCCGGGGCGCAGACCCTCTATTTCTCCGCCATACCCGATGAGGATGAGACGCGCCTGATCGAACGCTTCGGTGCCGTGGCGGACTATCTGGAGGCGGAGCTGGACGTGGATGTCGAATACGTCCCGGTCAAGAGCTATGCCGCCGCCGTCACCGCCTTTCGCAACGACCAGATCCAGCTAGGTTGGTTCGGCGGCCTGTCGGGTGTGCAGGCCCGCATCGCGGTTCCGGGATCGCGCGCAATCGCGCAGGGAGCCGAGGACCAGACCTTCGTGACCTATTTCATCGCCAACACCGATACAGGATTGCAGCCGAGCGATACGTTCCCCGATCTGGCCGGGCGCAGCTTCACCTTCGGGGCGCAGACCTCGACCTCGGGCCGGCTGATGCCGGAATTCTGGATCCGCGAATCCACCGGCCAATCGCCCGAGGCACTGTTCTCGGATGTGGGCTTCTCCGGCGATCACGGGCAGACGCTGCGACTGGTGGCATCGGGTGCCTATGATGTCGGCGCGATGAACTTCACCGTCTATGACCGCGCCGTCGCGGATGGGCTGGCCGAGGTGGATCAGGCCAAGGTGATCTGGCAGACGCCGCCCTATCCCGACTACAACTGGACGATACGTGAGGACGTGGACGCCCGCTTTGGTGAGGGGTTCGCGGACAAGGTTCAGGCCGCCCTGATCGGAATGCAGGATGAGGCGCTGCTCGCCTCCTTCCCGCGTGATGCCTTCATCGCGGCGGACAATGCGCTGTACCAACCGATCGAGGATACGGCGCGCGCGCTCGACATCATCGACTGATGGAGGGTTTGCTCCACCTGCGCGACCGCTCGCTGGGATGGGGGGACCGGACGGTTCTGCCTGACCTGAGCCTGAGCGTTCGACAGGGGGAGCGGGTCGCCCTGCTGGGGCGCAGCGGTGTGGGGAAGAGCACGCTGCTGGCAGCCCTGGCCGATGCCGCCGGGAACGCCGCGCTGGTTCCGCAGGATCACGGCCTGGTCGGTCCGCTCAGCGTGTTTCACAATGTCTGGATGGGGCGGCTGGACGAATTCGGTGCCCTGCGCAATCTGGCGACGCTGGTCTGGCCGCGCGCCGCGCAACGCGCGCAGGTCGAGGAGGTGCTGGACCGCGTGGGTTTGAGCGGTCTGGGCCGCCGGCCCGTGGCCGAACTGTCGGGCGGGCAACGCCAGCGGGTCGCGCTGGCGCGTGCCCTGTTGCGGGGCGGGGCGGTCGTGCTGGCGGATGAGCCTGTCTCCGCACTCGACCCGGCGCAGGGGGCCGACCTGTTGGGCGCGGTGGCGGATCGTTTCGACACCGCGGTCGTGGTTTTGCACGATGCGGCGCTGGCCCGGGCATTCGCGACCCGCATCATCGGTCTGCGCGATGGAGCGGTCGTGCTGGACGCGGCACCGCCACAGGTCAGCGATGCGGACCTTGCGGACCTTTACCGGTGAAGGCGCGGCACGCCCTTGCCGGTTTCGCCGTCCTGACCGTGTTCGCACTCGCGCTGGGCGATATGAGCGCGCAACGCCCCGATCCATGGCTGACCCTCGCCGCGATGGGGCGCGGCATTCTATCACCCGATTTCGGTGATCTGGCGGGGCTGGCCCAAGCGACTGGGCTGACGCTGGCCTTCGCGTTTTGCGGTGTCGGTCTGGGCGCGGCCGCCGGTCTGGCACTGGCGCCGATCTATGCCCGCGTGCGCGTCCTGTGCGTGTCTGTTCGGGCGGTGCATGAACTGTTCTGGGCGCTGCTGCTGCTCAACATCACCGGCATCTCACCCCTGACCGGCGTTCTGGCGATCGCGCTGCCCTATGCGGGCATCTTTGCCAAGGTCTTCGCCGAATATCTGGAGGAAGCCGACCCGGCGGCGGAGGCGGCGTTGCCCCGCGGCCTGCCCGTCGCGATCCGGCTGATCTGGGTGCGGATCCCGCAATGCCTGCCGCAGATGCGGACCTATACGCTCTACCGACTGGAATGCGGATTGCGCTCATCCGCCGTGCTGGGCTTCGTCGGGTTGCCGACATTGGGGTTCGAACTGGAATCCACCTTTCGCCAGGGCCTGTACGGTGAGGCGGTGGCGGTGCTGCTGATCTTCCTCGCGCTGATCCTGCCGATGCGACGCTGGGTGATCTGGCGGCTGGTGCCGCTCTACCTGATCGCATCCATCGTGGCACTGGCCCTGGTCGACACACCGCCGATGGGGTCCGGCGCGTTGATGCGGTTCCTGAACGACATCGTGCCTGCGCCTGTGCGCACCGGGGCGGATTGGAGCGATTGGCTGCACAAGGTCTTTGTCGAGCAGGCCTGGCCGGGGGCGGTGAACACCCTTGTCCTGTCGCAGATCGCGCTGGCCGGGGCGGCGCTGCTGGCGGCGGTGGCGTTTCCGGCCATCGTGCCACGGGTGGCGGGGCGGTTCGGGGCGCTGATCGGCCACGGGGTTCTGGTGGTTCTGCGGTCCATCCCCGAATATATGCTGGCCTTCGTCTTCGTGCAGATTTTCGGGGCGTCTATGCTGCCGGCGGTGCTGGCGCTGGCGCTTCACAACGGCGCGATCATCGCGCATCTGATGGGCCGGCAGGCGGGCGGCGTGACCCTGCGCCCGGATGCGCCTGCGGGGCTGACACTGTGGGCGTGGGAGTTGTTTCCCCGCCTGAACGGCACATTCTGGGCGCTGTGCCTTTATCGGTGGGAGATCATCCTGCGCGAAAGCGCGATCATGGGCCTGCTGGGCATCGCGACGCTGGGTTTCTACATCCAGACCGGCGTTCAGGAACTGCGTCTGGACCGGGTGATCGCCTTGCTGCTGGTCTCGATCCTGCTGACCTTCGCCATAGATCAGGTGTCGCGCGTTCTGCGCCGCCGAATGCATCTGGGCGGCGATCTGCGGGTGGAGGCGACGCGCGGTCGCGGGAAAGGCGACGTCACCCCGCGTGAGGCGTGAAAATTGGCACGTGCCTGTCGCGGCGGAATGCAATATGCCCAAGCGCAACGCGCCGACCATACCATACATACCCGTGTCAATCGGAGGTCCCATGACGATCCACCTGCATCAAAACGATTTGCCCGACGGGCTAGACCTCGGCCCCGTGGTGGCCATCGACAGTGAGACGATGGGCCTGATCCCGCATCGCGACCGCCTGTGCCTGGTGCAATTGTCCAGCGGCGATGGCGATGCGCATCTGGTCCAGATCTCGCAGGATCAGACCACGGCGCCGAACATGGTGGCGATGCTGACGGATCCCGATGTGCTGAAGCTCTTTCATTTCGGCCGGTTCGACATCGCGGTGCTGCTGCACCGGTTCGGGGCCGTGACCGCGCCGATCTATTGCACGAAAATCGCCTCGAAACTGGTGCGCACCTATACTGATCGGCATGGGTTGAAGAACCTGCTTCAGGAATTGCTGAGCGTCGATATCTCGAAACAGCAGCAATCCAGCGACTGGGGCGCTGCGACATTGACCGAGGCGCAAAAGACCTACGCCGCGTCGGATGTGCTGTACCTGCACCAATTGATGGACGCGCTGAACCTGCGGTTGCAGCGTGAGGGACGCATGCAGATGGCGCAGGCCTGTTTCGACTTCCTGCCGACCCGCGCCGCGCTGGATCTGGCCGGGTGGCACGAAACCGATATCTTCGCGCACTGAAATGATGCGCAAGTCGCCTATTTGTGCACCCCGCACGGAGGGCGGCTTTACCCCGAGGGGCGGGCCACCTAGATGAGCGTCATGACCGATACACGACAGATGATAGAGGCAGGCCGCGACGTCCTGCGGATTGAGAGCGCGGCCCTGTCGCAGTTCGCGGATGCGCTGGACGACAGTTTCGCGCAGGCGGTGCGGATTTTGCTGGCGACGCGCGGGCGGATCGTGATCTCGGGCATGGGCAAGTCCGGCCATGTCGCGCGCAAGATGGCCGCGACCTTCGCCTCCACCGGGGCACCGGCGCAGTTCGTGCATCCGGGTGAGGCGAGCCACGGCGATCTGGGCATGGTCACCCCTGCCGACAGCCTGATCGTGCTGAGCAATTCGGGCGAAACACCGGAGCTGACGGATATTATCGCCCATTCGCGACGTTTCAGGATTCCGCTGATCGGGGTCGCGAAAAAGCCCGATTCGACGCTGGTCCGGCAATCCGATGTCGCGATCCTGCTGCCCGACGCGGCCGAGGCCTGCCCGAACGGGCTGGCGCCCACGACCTCCACCACGCTCACTCTGGCGCTGGGCGATGCGTTGGCTGTCGCACTGATGAAACAGCGCGATTTCAGCCCCGAGAACTTCCGTGTCTTCCATCCCGGCGGCAAGCTGGGCGCGCGGCTGGTCAAGGTGGGCGACCTGATGCATTCGGGGGAGGAGATGCCGCTGGTCACACGCGACACTCCGATGTCCGAAACCCTGCTGACCATCACGCAAAAGGGCTTCGGCACCGCTGGTGTAATCGAGGATGGCACCCTGATCGGGGTCATCACCGATGGCGACTTGCGGCGCAACATGACCGGCCTGCTGGACCGCACCGCCGGCGATGTGATGAGCGCGGACCCCAAGACCATCGGGGCCGGCGAACTGGCCGAGGCCGCCCTGGCGGAGATGTCAGGCCGGGTCACGACGCTGTTTGTCACCGCGGACGGTGGTGCGCCGGTCGGTATCGTCCATATCCACGACCTGCTGCGCGCCGGGGTGCTCTGAGCCTGTGCGCCGCGGGCCGGGATATACGCGGTTTGTCCGCTACCTCAAGATCGTGCTGCCGATGGCTGCGATCGTCCTGCTCAGCACGATCTTCCTGATTGATCAGGATCGCATCGACTTCGACGAGAATCTGCTCGGTGATCTGCCCGCCGGGCTGGACTTTGACCAGGGCGTGCTGTCGCCACGTCTGGCCGGGGAACTGACAGATGGCACGCCCTATTCGCTGCAGGCGGAATTCGCGGTGCCCAGCACCGACGGCTACCGCCTGCGTGAGGTAACGGCGCGTGTGGAGCGATACGGCGATCCGGTGCAGATGATAGCGGCCGAGGGGGCCTATGCCGGGTCGGACAAACGTCTGATCCTGAGCGGCGGCGTTGACCTGAGCACGCGGGGCGGCGTCCGGCTGACGACGCAAATCGCTGAAATCGGTTTGCAGGATCGGGCGCTGACCCTGCCCGAACCGCTGGACCTGACGGCACCCGGCGCACATTTGCGTGCGAACAGCCTGCGGACCGAGCAGACACCCGCTGGCGATGATATGATTTGGTTTGAGGGGGATGTTCGGCTAAGCATCACTCCGGATCGGTTGGCGGAGGATACGGAATGAACAGACGATTTGCAGGTTCGCTGGTGGCGAGCATGATGTTTGCAGGCATGATGATCGCGGGTGCCGCGTTCGCCCAAGCGGAGCAGCCATTCTCGACCTTCCAGCACGACAGCTCGCAACCGCTGGAGATCGTGTCGGACCGACTGGGCATCAGCCAGGCCGCGCAGACCGCCGAATTCGTCGGCAATGTGGAGGTGATCCAGGGCACGCTGACCATGCGCGCCCAGCAGATGACGGTGACCTACGATCAGTCCAGCGGCGATATCCGCCAGTTGATCGCCACCGGCGATGTCCTGCTGTCGAGCGGCAGCGAAGCCGCCGAGGGCCAGCGTGCGAACTACAACGTCGATACGGGGTTCCTGGTGATGGAGGGCGATGTCCTGTTGACCCAGGGGCAAAGCGCGCTCAGCGCCCAGTCGATGCGCATCAACCTCAACGAGGGCACCGGCGAATTTTCGGGCCGCGTCCGCACGGTCTTCGTTCCGCAGTCGCAGTGATGGACGCGGCGCAAGGGCTCCAAGTCCTCAATCTGGGCAAATCCTACAAGAAAAGATCCGTCCTGCGCGACATATCGCTCAGCGTGAAGCGGGGCGAGGTCATTGGCCTGCTCGGCCCGAACGGCGCGGGCAAGACGACCTGCTTTTATTCCGTGACCGGACTGGTCACACCGGATGCCGGCACGATCATGATCGACGGCACAGATGCGACCTTCCTGCCGATGTATCGCCGGGCGCGGCTGGGCGTTGGCTATCTGCCGCAGGAGGCGTCGATCTTTCGCGGGCTGTCGGTCGAGGACAACATCCGTGCCATTCTGGAACTGGTGGAACCGAAGCCCAAGCGCCGGGAACAGCAGCTGGATGAGTTGCTGGCGGAATTTTCCATCACGCATCTGCGGCGCACACCATCGCTGGCCCTGTCGGGCGGGGAACGTCGGCGGGTGGAAATCGCGCGCTGCCTCGCCTCACGCCCATCCTACGTTCTGCTGGACGAACCCTTCGCCGGGGTCGATCCGATCGCGGTGGGCGAAATCCGCGATCTGGTGCGCCAGCTTCGCGACCGCGGCCTAGGTGTCTTGATCACCGATCACAACGTGCGTGAGACGCTGGAAATCATCGACCGCGCCTATATCCTGCACGATGGGACCGTCCTGATGTCCGGTACGCCTGAGGACGTGGTGGCGGATGAAAACGTGCGCCGGGTCTATCTGGGCGAAGGGTTTCGCCTCTGACCGGGCATCCGTGGTAGAGCTGAGTCATGTCGCTGAGCCAACGTCTCGATCTGAAACAGACCCAGCAGTTGCGGATGACACCGCAACTGACGCAAGCCATCGCATTGCTGCAATTGTCGGCCAGCGAACTGCTGAACCGGGTGGCGGAGGAGGTGGACAAGAATCCCATTCTCGATCTGGATCGCTCGCGCCCCGTATCGGGCGGGCTGGCCCCCACGGGCGGCGAGGATTTCGACCGCGCCGCGTCCGTGGCGGAGGTTGTCACCTTGCGCGCGCATCTTCTGTCGCAGCTCGGCGGATTGCGCGCGAAGCGCGATACCCTGTCCCTCGCCATGGCGTTGGTGGACGAGTTGAACGCGGACGGGCGGCTGACCGCCCCGTTGTTCGAGATCGCGGATCGCTACGGCGTGATGGTCGGAAAGGTCGAGCAGGCGCTGGCCCTGGTGCAAAGCTGCGACCCGGCGGGCGTCGGGGCGCGTAGTCTGGGGGAATGCTTTGCCCTGCAACTGGATGAACGCGGTATGCTCGATCCGGCAATGCGTGAGATTTGCACCAATCTGGCGGATATTGCCGGACCGGGTCGTGCGGAGCTGATCGCACGCACCGCGCTGGACAAGGAGGCCTTTGAAGCCCGCCTTGCCGTGCTGCGCAATCTCGATCCCCGTCCGGGTCAGGCATTCGCGCAGGATGCCACCGCCCCCACCGTCGTACCCGATGTGATCGTCCGGCGGCTGGGGCAGGAGCAGGGCGGGGGCTGGCAGGTGGAGCTGAATTCCGAAACCCTGCCGCGTGTGCTGGTCAATGACATCTATGCCAGCGAGGTTTCCGCCAGCGGTGAGGAAGCAGCCCGGTTCATCAGCAACTGCAAGGCCAGCGCAAGTTGGCTGGTGCGCGCACTGGAACAACGCGCGCACTCCATCCTCAAGGTGTCAGAGGCGCTGTTGCGTCATCAGCGCGCCTTTTTCGAACAAGGGGAAATCGCCTTGCTGCCCTTGTCGATGGCCCACCTCGCAGAAGGCATCGGCGTGCACGAATCGACGGTCAGCCGCGTCGTTGCGAACAAATACATCACAACGCCCCACGGGATGCGTGAGTTGCGAAGCTTTTTCAGTCAGGGCGTGACCAGCACATCCCGGACTGCCGGCTTCGCCGCCGGGGCCGTCCATGCCCGGCTTAGAAAGCTGATAGCGCAGGAAGATCGCGCCCTTCCTCTCAGCGATGAGGCATTGGTCCTCATTTTAAGAGAAGACGGCGTCGATATTGCACGACGGACCGTTGCGAAATATCGTGACGTTATGGGCATTCCTTCATCGGTTCAGCGTCGCCGTCTCAATTCCGTCACGCGGGGCTGAGGGGCTGGGCGCGGCGCGCATCTGTGCCCGCGGCCTGACACCGAACCGGAAAGGTCCGCCCGCAACCCCGCGCCAATTTCGGCGCGCAAAGAAAGGGGACTACCCATGAGAGTTCAGGTGAGTGGAAAGCAGATTGATGTCGGCGAGGCGATGAGGAGCCACGTTTCCGAACGTATTGAGGAAGTTGCAGGCAAATATGCCGGACGCGCGACCGAGGCGACCGTAACCTTCTCAAAGGATTCTCATGAGTTCAAATGCGATGCCTCCATGCACCTCTCGACGGGTATGACCACCCAGGCGACCGGGCGGGCGAGCGAGATTTATGCAGCCTTCGATTCGACGGCAGACAAGATGGAAAAGCAGCTTCGCCGCTACAAGCGCCGCCTGAAGGACCATCACAAGGATCGCACCGACCCGATCGAGATGATTGGCGCCCCGTCCTACGTGCTGGCGAATCCGATGCATGAGGAGGATGACGAACCCGAAAGCCTGCAACCCGTCATCATCGCGGAAACCAAGACTCCGGTCCTGACCCTATCCGTGGGCGAGGCCGTTATGCAGATGGAACTTTGGGGCACGCAGTTTCTGGTCTTCCGCAACACTTCACATGGCGGCGTGAATGTGGTTTACACCCGCGACGACGGGAATATTGGCTGGATAGACCCCAGAACGATGTCCTGAGAATTGTCTTTTGCAATGTGTTACAGGTGTGCTGATGGAGCTGCTGAATATATTGAGCTCTGACGCGGTTCTTGCCGGCCTGAAGGTTGGCAGCAAGAAGCGGCTGTTGCAGGAAATGGCCGCCTTTGCTGCCAGTCATGAGGGCAATCTGTCGGCATCGGAATGTCTGGATGCATTGCAGGAGCGTGAGGCGCTCGGACCTACGGGCATGGGGGGCGGTGTTGCCATCCCCCATGCGCGACTGGAACAGCTGGACCGCGTGGTCGGCTATTTCGCCCGTCTGGAAAAACCGGTCGATTTCGACGCGGTGGACGGTTTGCCGGTAAATCTGGTGTTCATGCTGCTGGCACCCAAGGAAGCGGGAGCCGAGCATCTGCGCGCCCTCGCACGGGTGTCGCGCACACTTCGCGATCCACGCATTTGCGAGAAGCTGCGTTCCACCGATGATACCTCCGCGCTTTATTCCATCCTGACCGAACCTGCCGCCTCTCGCGCGGCCTGATCAGGCCTTCCTCCAATCGCTGAACCCGAACTGAAGGTAATCGCGCCCATAGGCGGCGCGACATTGTGCCTCGATCTGCGGTGTCCAGATTTCGTCGAGGGGGAACAGATGGTCCTGCTCTGACTTGCGCAGAACGCCGTTTCTCACGTCACCGAGGGAAAACCGTTTCTTCAGATAAGCCGCCCCCGCGATCAGATCTTCCTCGCGCAATATCAGGCTCAACGTGATGGCGGAGGAAAACCCCTCGATGAACTCGTATTGCGGGGCCCACAACGCATCCACCCGCATCGGGGTGCGGCCTGCCAGATTGGCGCGTAGAAAGTCCAGGAATGCGACGAAGCTCTCCCTGTGATGCGCCACGTCATAGCCCGAAAGCTCCAGCGCGGCACGATCCGTACTGCCGGCCGCCGGCAGATTCATACCGTAGCGTTCCTGCGCGTGGGTGCGGATGCGCGGAAAGATGTCCTCGTCCTTGCTGCCGAAGAACTTCGTCATGAACACATCATAGGCCCTGGCGACAGGATGCCGGACACAGGTGAAACAGACATTGCCGGGATGGGTTTGCAGCCAATCCGTCAGCGCCCGGCGATTCTGCGGCGAACCGAACGGGGGGGACGTTTCCATCATGGTGGCGAACTTGTCCTGCTGTGGATCGCCGCCATCGATTCCGTACAGCCAGCGGTGGACCTGTTCGTTCGGCCCGCCCGGTATTGCCGCATATAGCAGCGGGGCGCGTTGCGTCATGTGCATGAACCGCAGGCCGCCAGCCCGGTCGCTTCTTGCACCCTCACCGGTCCTGTGAACACCCCCCTCATCGCGGAGCAGCTCAAGCATCTCCGCGTAATTCGCGACCTTCTCCTCCAGCGGGCCGGGATTCTGGCGCAGGATGCTCGCCTCGACGGAATCCAGACGTTCATCCACCCCCAGCCAGGTGGCGAGACCGTTGAGCACGGCCAGGTCCGAAACGTCACTGTAGTCGATGGCAAAGGCCGTCTGACCGCTGACTTTCAGGCTGTGATAAACGCGCGCGTAGAAACTCTCACTCTGGGCCAGGTAATCACGGTATTCGGCAATGTCGAAGTGGATTTGGGTGCTGCGCCGCGCGCGTTGCTTCATCAGCATCCACTGGTCGGTTTCCTTGGCGATCTTGAGCGAGACGAAACTGTCCAGCGGATTGCGGCGGAGTACGATCTTCGCGGCCGAAGGGTCGTGCAGCACAGCCGAAGTCGCCTGCGGGTCGTGCCCGTCAAACAGTCGAAAACCTGAGAGGGTGCCGCGCTCGCCGATCGCCACCATAGCGTCGATCAATGCCATCGGATCGGCATCCCGCTCAGCCGTGGTCATACCGAAATCGGTCTTGTTGGTAGGGCCGTTAATGAAGGCGGGGTTGAACAGCTCCCCATGGCAGGTGATGGAGGGAAACTGATCCAGGCTGCGCTGAAGAAGGTTTGATCCGGTGCGCATCATCCCCAAAATAGCGAAGTAGCGGTACGAAGCGCCTGTCATCAGGCGGTTTCAGGTCGTTTGAACTGACGCACATTCGTGCGCTCGGCCTGCCGGTTGGAAATCTGCATGTTCAGGGCAAGTTCGCTCAAACCATGTTCATGCCGCATCGTAGGCAGAGCTTCGACATCCGTCAGTTTCCCGCCCTCGATCATGGCGGCCAGTGCGTTGAGTGGCAGGGCGGGATCGGCCATCACCTCCGCCAGGGTCCAGCTTTGGACGTTTGCGCGAGTCTCCGCTCCCTCGATCTCCTCGATGTGCTTTTTTTCGAGGAGTTTAAGCCGCATCGTGCGCCGCCGAAACTGGGCAGAAGTCTCCCCCGGGTTCGGGGTCATGCCGACGGCCCATGCACCCTTGATGAACAGGATGTTTGCGTTCGGATCCTTGAGCAGGAAGGACGCAATCCGCGTGCTGTCCGACACGTGGAACTGAAAGCTTTGCTGCCTGTCGCGCGCGTTCCAGATCAGATTCGTCAGAAACTGTTCTGTATTCCAGTCACGAATGCGGGGATTCGCCACGATACCGCCCGGCATGACACTGGCGTCATCAGCGAATTTCACCGCATCCTTTGCGAACAAACGATCATGCGCGAGGGGCAACCCCAATGATTTCTGCCATTGTGTGATCCCCTGATAGACGAAATCGAAGCCGTCCAGAACCAGATAGGGCCGCGCGGTCCGGTGCTGCCGTTCAAAGGCCTGTACGGGAAAACGGCTCTGCATCAACAGGCCGGGGCGCCCGAGACAGCGATTTTCACGGCCTTCGTTCACCAGAACCTTCAGAGATCCGCCGCGCGGTCTGCGGGCGGCAGCCATCGGTTCCACCCCACGAAGGTATTTATTGTAGAGGCCGGTCGCCCCGTGCCAGATCTTGCGGGCGAAGAAATGTTCCTCATCCCGCTGCAATAGATGCGCATGATCGTCGTAGAACGTGAACGGTTTTCCCTGCGGATCGAACTCGGTCAGGCACAGCGACCGGTTCACCAGAGTTCGGGAGTGCGTGCGGACCATGGTTTGCACATAGGATTCATCGACGATCCAGCACTTGCGGAAATAGGCGTCCGTCTCCCGCTTCTTCGGATCGTCCAGAATGCGCCGCAAGGTGCCACGCGACAGCGTCCACCATTGTGAGCCGACCGCGATCTGCAAATGGGCGGGAACGGTGCGGTTCACGCGCAGCAGACGCTGGATATCCACCGCCCGATCGAAAAGCCAGCGGTTCGAGCGCCAGCCAAACGGGAAGTACAGGGTGAAGCGTTCCTCCGACAGGCCCTCATGCACCCAGTCATCTACGCCGATCAGCCGGCTTTCCACAAAATCGGTATCGGGGTTTGCGGCGAGGTAGGACTTGAGCTTGTCGAGCGACTGGATCGGCAGGCACGAACCGCTGATCAGGCAAACGTGGTCTACATCCTCAAAGGTATCTATCAGCAGGCGCGATGCCTCCATCGCTGTATTTTGAAGAGCGAAGGTGCCCCATTCACATCGTTGCCGTGCCGCGAAGATCGTGCCGGTGTCCGAAAGAGCGGTCTTCAACGCATCGAAATCGCGGGACGGTGTCTGAACATCGACATGGACCACGACGCGACATCCACCCGACGCGAAATGCCGTGCCAACTCCTCCACCCGGTACAGGTGGTGGTGTGCCATGATGCAGATACCTACGGTCACGTCATCCCCTTCAAATCCAGCTTCCGGAGGACATCAATCCGAGCTCCTCAAGTTGTCGCCATCCGGAATATTCAACCGAACCCTCAGTCCAGAACGTACCCTCGACTGAAATTGTTTCGCGGTAGGCCTGGTATTCACGCCCGCCAGCGTAATGCTGTTTGCGCTCCAGCTCTTCTTCGACCTTCTCCCTCATCAAGCTGAGAAATTTGGCATGAAGAAGGCAGCCTGACGGCTTCTCCCCGCCCCATTCGTCGAAAACCCTGTTCAATCCTCGTGGCAGCAGACTGTGTGTCGAGCTGACGTATACGTAACCCCGTTGCCATTTTACCAATGGAATCTTGTTTAACGCTGGGGCACAGGCGGGCTCATCGGCAAAAATGTCACGCATACGTGGCCCTCCCTGAATCCACAGGTTTCCGTGCCGGCGATCCCGGCGAATCAGATAGTTCCCACTATCGAACCAGCACAGTATATCGAATGGATTCTGTCCACTGTAGTAATGAGTTTCTGAAATCGGACCTTTTGAGTACATATCCAGCAACATGGCACTGAAAGACTTGACGGAAGATGAATCGAGCCAGTCCGTCAGGGCATTCAGCGGTCTGACATCCGAATGGGGAAAGACGAGGAATTCGTCCACGTCCACCGTCAGCGTCCAGTGGTCGTGACCGTATAGCGCCAACAGACCGTTCAACCAGTCACACCCGAATCTGGATTTGCGGTAGCTGGCACCGGTCTGCCAGAGGGATACATCTGTCTGCTCGCTGAGGTATTCGGCACTGCCATCGGTCGAACCGTTGTCGACGATCAGGAAGTGGCCCACACCCATCTTGCGATAGTAATTCAGAAAATACGGCAGCCTCTCGATCTCGTTGCGCAAGGTCGAAAAGAGCAGGATGTCACCGGACGCGATCATGTCGGTCCGGTTCACGGTGGACGAAAGCTCTCTGCGTTTGCGACGTGCGCGCAATTGCAGGCGACGACGGCGCGTTCGCAGGAACATTCGGTTCAGGATGCTGATAATCTTCATGTAAAAAGGGTCATCCGCCGAACATTAAGGCTCTTAACATACGCGCGGATTCGATCCATGGCGACCAAAGAACTTTTGATTGATCAGTACTTGGGTGGTTTTCCTTCAGACGTCCGTCGATTGCAAGGTGCCACGCGTCACTGGTGTTGGGGGCAACATAGCCGATGGCATCGCCGTGAATTTCGCGCAGCTCCGGCAGATTGCTCGCCAGAACGGGCAGACCTCGCGCCCGTGCCTCCATTACCGGTAGCCCGTATCCTTCGGCTCGTGAAGGAAACAAAAGCGTGTGTGCGGCGGAAATCTCGGCCGCGATTTGCAGATCCGTGGCCTCACCGATCTCGGTGACACCAGGTGGCCGGGCATCGAGGCGGGCGAAGGTTTCGGCGTTGCGCCAGCCGCGCCGCCCCACGATATGCAGATCCGCCACTGGCGCGAACTGGTCCCAGATATCAAGGATTGTGGCGTGCCCCTTGCGCGGTTCGATCGTGCCGATCATCAGCATGACGGGGCGCGGGCGCGGGTTTCTCTCCATATCGGGCAGGTCGGTGGCGCCCATGGGCAGAACGGCGTGACGCTGCCCCTCGTTTCGCGAATAGTGATTGAGCCATCGCGCTTGCCCTGCCCTTGTCAGATGCAAAACCAGATCGGCATGTTCTGCCGTCAGGCGCATCGTCGTGGCGAATCGGGCCGCCGGGCGGGGGCGGGACCATTCCGGATGGTCGAGAGGTATCAGATCGTGAACCAGAACGGCCAAGCGTCCGCCGCGCGCCTTCCACCGCGCCACTTGTGCTTCATCGGGAAGGGTGTGTCCGACACAGACCAGCCATTGACCGGCATGGGTTGGGAAGGGCAGGTCACGCGCGCCCCGGCCATAGGTTGCGCGCAATCCGCTCTCACCACGGCGTCGCGCCTCATCGCGCCAGTATTGTAGCCGGGCGATCCGGTCGAGCGGTGCGGGTTGCAGGATGCTTGCGCCGATAAGGGCCCCGTCAGCGCTCCAGCACCTTCGACCGCTGCGCGCCAATCCGGTGACGGGGCCAAGCTGCGACAGGGCGTTGAACAGCGCGGTTTCGACCCTGTCGATGCCGGTGGGATTTGCATGGTCGCGCCGTGAAAAGCTGCGCGTCAGATCGAACAGGACCGCAACCATGCAGTATCCGCCTACTTCGCGGTGGAGGACACGGAATCCAGGTCGAGCGTGCTCAGGAAATCGGCGAGCTCCTCTCGCAGATCATTGCGTGACAGGCCGAACGCCACCGTTGCCTGCAAATACCCCGCCTTTGATCCGCAGTCGAAGCGTTGCCCCTCGAACCGCTGGCCATAGACGCCGTCGGGTCCGTCGATCTCAGCTGCGATCGCATCGGTGAGCTGGATTTCATTGCCAGCCCCGCGTTCCTTGCGGTTGAGGTTTTGCAGGACACGTGGGGTCAGGATATAGCGACCGATCACCGCCAAGTTGGAGGGCGCATCCTCGACCGAAGGCTTTTCGACCATCCGGTCGACCTTGGCGCGGGTGCCGTCATCCTCGGACACGCCCAGAATGCCGTAGGATGAGACCTTGTCGTTGGGAACATCCATCGCGGCGACGACGTTTCCGCCGGTCTCCACATGCGTATCGACCATGTCGCGCAGACAGCTTCGCCCGCCTTGGATCACGTCATCGGGCAGCAGAACGGCAAAGGGTTCATCCCCGATCAGACGACGGGCGCACCAGACGGCATGTCCCAGCCCCAGGGCCTCGCGCTGCCGGACATAGGCGATGGCACCGGAATCCATATTCGTGCGCTGCAATTCTTGCAGCAGATCCGATTTACCCTTGGCTTGCAGGGAGCTTTCCAGTTCGGGTGCGCTGTCGAAATAGTCTTCCAGACTTTGCTTGCCGCGTGCGGTGACGAAGATGAAATCGCTGATGCCCGCCTCGCGAGCCTCGTCGATCGCGTATTGAATCAACGGGCGATCCACAAGGGTCATGATTTCCTTGGGAATCGACTTGGTCGCGGGTAAAAATCGCGTACCGAGTCCTGCCACGGGAAATACGGCCTTCGTCACCTTGCGTTCCATAATCTGCAATCTCTCCGGTTGATACACGTTTATAGTTGTGCGAATTCAGCTTCGCCTCAATGCTGCAACGCATCAATTGCCGAAGTGGTATCAAATTTTCGGACAATCTGCCACTTTCTATCCATCCTGTATGAAATCTTCGCGACGGTCGGTCGCTCAAGCTTCAGGACGAATGCATCGCCACGACGGTTTGACACGATCAGATGCGTGTAGTCGCGCAGCGGCGCTGTCCTTGCCACTTCACGTTCCAGCATGGCGGACCAGCGCGGCCACCGGTTGCCGGCCCGGAAGACTCCCCCCCTGTGATGGAAGTACCCGTCCGGGTGCCATTTCACGCAGAGTGGCCTGTTCAGCCACGTTTGCGTGATCACAGTGACTTCGAATCCACGCAGGCTCAGATCATGGGCAAGGCGTCGCGCGGTCCTACGGCTTAGAATGCGCGGTGCGATGGCGACCCGTATGGAATCGAGGCGCGGGACGGCACGGCCGGATACGCAGGCGGGAATATCAGCGCGGGCTGGGGCGGCGTCACCGGCCTGCTTCAAGGCATCCTGCAAAGCCTTCATCCGCGCGGCGACACCACGGCCGGACAGCAGGCCCAGATCGTGCAAACGCAGCAGGCGGCGGCGCTGATCCCGCACCATGTCCTCTGCCTGGCTACAATCCGGCGAATGGCTGCGCGCGAATGCGGCCACGCTGCGTCCCAGTTGCGCGAACCCCGCGACGGTTGTTCCCGCACCCCGGATCGCGTTCGATCTGGTGGCATGATGGACCACCGCACCGGGGATCCACCGTGTCTGCCATCCTGCATCGTGCAGTCGAAGCAGCATGTCGGTTTCGTCCAGATAGTAGGCGAACCGCGGATCGAAGCCCCCGATTGCCGCGATCGCCTCGCGCCGCAGGGCCATATTGGTGCCGTTCAACTTGCGAAATGGCCCGTCGGGGGTGTCGCGCCCCCGGCGATCGAAGCCCATCTCACCCCATTGTTCGCGCACCCCGTCAGGGCCGAGGACAGGGCCGCCGACGGCTCCGACCTCGTCCGTGTCGAAGCCGGCGACCAACTGCGACAGCCAGGACGGCTCCGGCACCGCGTCGTCGTCGCAAAAGGCGACGATCTGACCCGTGCTCGCCATCAATCCGGCATTTCGCGCGGTGGCGACGTTCGCTTCGTCGTGGCGCAGCCAGTGCACGAACAGGTCGCGTGGGGCCGGGGCGTCGGACACCACGATGATTTCCGGCGTGATGTGACGCTGCCGTTTGAGCGCCTGCAAGGTCAGGCTCAACGACCAGGCACGGCCCCGGTTTGCGACGATGACGCTGACCGAGGGGGTCATGCGCTCAGTCCAGATCGTGATCGCGCAGGATGGCCTCGATCCGTTCGACATCGACGGGGTTGTTCAGCTCCCAGAACGCGCGGCCACGGGCATCGACCTCGACACAGTGCACGGGAATGCCGTTTTCCATGAAGCGCAGCTGCTCCAACCCCTCCCATGCTTCCAGCCGCCCCTCGGGCCAGCCGGAATAGGCCGCCAGCGCGGCGGGACGGTAGGCATATACGCCGACATGATGGAAAACCGGGTTGTCCTCCCCCTCCGCGAAATCACGCCCGGTATAGGGAATGACCTCTTTCGAGAAGTACATCGCCCGGCCCGCCCGGTCGAACACGGCTGTGGTGCCGCCGACACGATCATTGCGCCGATCCTCACGAAACCCGCGCAGGGCCATGGCATCGGTGCGCAGCACGGGGGTGGCCACCTGCATTTCGGGATCGGCCTGCATGGCGCGGATCAGATCCTCGACGAACCAGGCGGGTGTCAGCGGTGCGTCGCCTTGCAGGTTCACCACGATATCGGGGGGCGTGGCCATGGCCGCGACCGCCTCGGCGCACCGCTCCGTCCCGTTTCGCGCGGTGGTGGAGGTCATCACGACCTCCGCCCCGAATGCGCGTGCATGATCCGCGATCCGCGCGTCATCCGTCGCGACGGCGACACTGTCTGCCCCCGCCACGGACAGCGCCGCGTCCCAGCTGCGTCGAATCAGTGATTTCGCCTGCCCGGACGCGCCCGTAAGTTCGACCAGCGGCTTGCCCGGATAACGGGTGGAGGCATAGCGCGCGGGGATCAGGATCAGGACGGACATTACGCCTCCAGCTTCAGTTCGGCAGGGGCCGCGATGAAGAAGGGGTTTTCGAACCCGGATTTGCCATAGGCCAATGGCGCATGATCGTCGAAGCGGACCACCGTGCCACCGGCCCCGCGCAGCACCGCGTCGCCCGCTGCAGTGTCCCATTCCATCGTGCGGCCCAGCCGGGGGTAGAGGTCCGCCTCCCCCGCCGCCACGAGACAGAATTTCAGCGAGGATCCCGCCGCGACCAGCTCATCCACATCGTATTTTGAGATATAATCATCAGTCGCTGCATCGCGATGCGACTTGGACGCCACGATCCGCAGCGCGCCCGAGGGGGAGGCGACGTTCATCGGCCTCACCGGACCCGGCTCCACGCCGAACGTGCCGGTTTCCTCGACCGCCTGTCCGGTCGCATCGGTATAGAACAGCCGCCCGACCGCCGGGGCGTAAACGACGCCCCGCGTCGGCACGCCGTTTTCAACCAGCGCGATATTGACCGTGAATTCACCGCGCCGCTGCACGAATTCCTTCGTTCCGTCCAGTGGATCGACGATGATGAAGGTCGAAACGTTCTGCCCATGCGTGGCGGATTGTTCCTCGGTCACGAGGGCGATGTCCGGGAATGTCGCGCGCAACCCGGCGGAGATCAGGGCATCTGCTGCCTCATCCGCGGCCGTTACCGGGCTTTCGTCGGACTTGGACCGGACGTCGAAATCGTCAGTGCCGTAGATGTCCATGATCGCCGTGCCTGCTTCGATGGCAAGCCGGCGAAAGGTTGCGGTAACGTTTTCGTAGTCCATGTCATTCATCCTCGTGCGTTGCGGGACATTGGACCCGCTTATGGTGTATGAGATACCTACCGTCTTCTGACAAGGACCGGACACGATGCCTCGTTTCGAGAAATACCACCGCGCCACGACGTTCTGGGAATCCAGTCTCAGTCTGATCGAGCTGATCTACATCTCCATCGTGCGGTCCTTTCGCACCGCGACGGGCGGATCGTTTCTGGGATTTGCCGGGCTGTTGGTGCAACCGCTGATCCTGTTCTTGATGTTCTACCTCATCTTCGAGGTTTTCGGCCGCAGTCCGGTAATCCGCGGTGATTTTCTGTTGTTCATGATGACGGGCATTTTCCTGTACCGCGCCCATATTCAGGCGGTAACCACGCTCAAGGGTGCCAGCCATGCTATCTCGGGCATGATGTTCTACGCCAAGACATCGACATTGTTGAGCATTCTGGCTTCTGCGATCAACCAGCTCTACATCGTCGTGCTGTCGATCATCGTGATCATGGGGACCTCCTACCTGGTCCGGGGCGAGCTTGAGGTCTACAATCCGTCTGGCATGTTGCTGCCGCTGTTTCTGGCATGGGCCAGCGGGCTGGCGGTTGGATTGTTGTTCATGGCGTTTTCGCCCCTGGCACCGAAGTTCATTCCAATGCTCTATCAGGTCTACAGACGCGTTCAGATGATCACCAGCGGCAAGATGTTCGTGGCCAACATGATCCCCGCCAGTATTCTGCCGTTCTTCACTTGGAATCCTTTGTTTCATGCGATCGACCAGGCGCGGGGGCAGGCCTTCATCAACTATGTCCCGAAAAAGACCAGCATGGAATATCCGCTTTACTTCACGCTGGCGGCGCTTGCGCTCGGCTTCGTTGTGGAGTTTGCGCTGCGCGCGCGGCAGAACTACGGAATGGAATGACCTACCAGATCACGTCGCCTTGTTTCTTGAAATGCGATGCCATGAACTCGACGAAGGCCCGCAGTTTCGGTTGGGGGAACCGACCGGGCGGATAGACCGCGTAGATTCCCAACTGCGGTTTGCGCACGTTCGGCAATATTTCCACAGTGCGGCCTTGCGTGATGGAATCGCGCAGGATGAATGTCGGGACGGAGGATATCCCCAACCCAGCCTCCACCGCGCGAAGCAGTGATTCGCCATTGTTGACCGTCAGCTTTCCCCCGGCGCGCACCTGTTTTTCCACGCCGGTTTCGCTGACCAATCGCCAGAAATTTCCGGTGGACAGGTTCGAGTAGTGCAACAGATCGTGCGCCGCCAGTTCGTCGATGGTTTGGGGCGTTCCGCGTCGGGCCAAGTATTCGGGGGATGCGACCAGCAGGCCGGTCGCCTCACCCAGCTTGCGTGCCCGCAGACTGGAATCCGGCATGTTCCCGATGCGGATTGCCAGGTCGAAACCTTCGGCCACCAATTCCACGAAACGGTCGTCCATCGTCATGTGGATCGAGACGTCCGGGTATTGCAGCAGGAAGGCCGCCACGGCCTCGGACACGTGGGTTGTGCCAAATCCCACAGGCACGGACAGGCGCAATTCGCCGCGCGGTTCGGATTGCATGGCCGATACCATGGCGTCCGCGTCGCCTGCCTCGGACAGGACCCGCCCTGCCTTGTCGTAATACGCCAGCCCGATTTCCGTCGGGCTGACGCGGCGTGTCGTGCGGTTGAGCAATCGCGCGCCCAGCCGGGCCTCCAGACTGGACACGTGTTTCGAGATCGCGCTTTTGGAAATATTCAGCTTGCGCGCGGCATCGGTGAAGCCACCTTGATCCACAACAGCGATGAACGCTTCCATTTCCGCCAGACGATCCATGCGATGCTCCGTTCATGTACCTGCATCACAAAGGGATCTCCGCACGGATTGTCAACGCGCGGTGATCATGCCGTGCGGCTGGGGCATGCGTTCAGTTGCAGGGCATAGGCGCCGGACATCATCTGAACCTGCGACGCGGCGTTCAGCAGGAACTCCTTTTGCCAGTATGTCCCCTGCGCAAATCCGCGATGCCCCTCGTGATAGGCGAGGTAATGCGCGAAACTGTCGGTGAAGTCCAAACCGTTCTGGCGGCCCGTCTGGGTCATGTACCAACCTACGAAATCCGCCGCGTCGGCAAAGTTGTCGCGCCGGGCGTTCCGGTTGCCTGACGATTCCTTGTACCAATCCCACGTCGCATCGATCGCCTGCGCGTAGCCATAGGCCGATGTCGTGCCCGGACTGGCATGTTGCTGGAACCGGCTTTCCCGCCACATGATCCCCATCATCACCGGCACCGGCGTGCCATAGCGCAGCGAGGCCGTCTCCACGTCCGAGCGCCAGTGCGGACGCTCCGCGAAAATCGCGCAGATGTTGAGTGTATTGGTGGGCGCATCGCCGCTCTGTGCGATGGAACCTTCATCACGCCCGCCACAGGCGGCCAGAAGGGATAATATCGCGATACCCGCCATGCGGGCGAAGGGGCTGAACCTCATAATCGTCACCTGTAACTGTCACTGCTCGACGAACCCTTTGCGGGTCTCTGCCGGGATCATAGCACGACTTTTGCGAATGCGCTCGGCGATCTTTGTCACGTAACAGCGCGGGGCGCGCGGAACCGGCCCTGCGCTGGACACTCCGCGGCACAGTGCCTATCACTCGGCTGATTGGAAGGGGTGCGAGCATGGAGATGAAAGTAGCGAAATTCGCGATAGGACAGGTGGTGCGCCACCGGGTTCATCCGTTTCGCGGCGTGATCTTCGATGTGGACCCGGAATTCGCGAACTCCGACGAATGGTGGGAATCGATCCCCGAGGAACATCGCCCTCGCAAGGATCAGCCGTTCTATCACCTGTTCGCCGAGAATGAGACGAGCTACTACGTGGCCTACGTCTCCGAACAAAACCTGTTGCAGGATGAGACGGGTGAGCCTGTCGATCACCCCGATGTCGGCGGCATGTTCCATTCCCTTGAAAACGGTCGTTACCACATGTGGGGCGGCACGCATTAGGCGTTTACCAAACGCTAAGACATTTGTCGTCTTCTACCGGCGGGGGCTCTGCTGGAGGATGAGCTATGCAAGAAATCTGGTCTGATCTGCGCCGGGCGGAGGGGCTGATCGTATGGTCGGCCCTGATCCTGTTTTCCGTGTGGGTCTGGTTCAAGATCATATCTCTTACGGTACGTCTGATCTTCGCCGATCCATCCTGACCAATCCGTGCCCCCGGCCGGGGCCCTGGGGTCAATATCCCAGGGCGCAGCCGTCCTTGCGTGGGTCGCTGGCCCCCTCCAGAACGCCATCGGAGTGGATGCGGATGGCCTGCGCGCCGCCGATCGCCGTTTCGGGGGACACGACATCATGCCCCTTGCCGCGCAATGCGTCCCAAACCTCGGGAGCGTAGCCGTTTTCCAGATCCAACGGTCCCAGCGCGCCAAAGCTGCGGGGCGCATCTATCGCCGTTTGCGGGTCCATGCCGTAATCCACGATATTCGAGATCACACGCGCATGACCGTTGGGCTGATAGGCCCCGCCCATCACGCCGAAGGGCATTTCGACCCGTCCGTTCCTCTTCAGCATTGCGGGGATGATCGTGTGCATGGGCCGCTTGCCCGGCCCGACCTCGTTCGGATGCCCCTCGACCAGCGAAAATCCGGCCCCCCGGTTCTGAAACCCTATGCCGTACCGGGAGGAAGCCAGACCGGACCCGAAACTGTGAAAGATGGAATAAATCAGGCTGACCGCCATGCCGTCACCATCCACCACGGTGATGTAGATCGTATCCTTGTGCACCTGCTCGGACAGCGGGGCGGGGGCCGCCATAACAGAGTCCATGTCGATCAGGGCGGCTAGATCGCGGGCGGTTTGCTCGGACAGCATATGATCCAACCGTGTCGTGTGCCCGGCATCGGCAATGAAGCGATTTCGCGCGTCATAGGCCAGCTTCGCGGCTTCGGCCTCCAGATGGGCGCGGTCCGCGCCGAACGGGTCCATCGCGGCGATATCGAACCCTTCTAGCATCTTGAGAAGCAGCAGCGCGGTTGCCCCGGACCCGTTCGGCGGCAGCTCCACCAGCTCCACCCCGCGATAGGCGCCCGTTACCGGCTCCACCCAGTCGCAGGCGGTTCCGGCGAAATCCTCCAGCGTGTGGGTGCCGCCCATCGCCCGCAGCGAATCGACCATGTCGGCAGCCACGTCCCCCTCGTAGAATCCGGCACGACCCTTCTGGGCGATCTGGCGCAGCACATGGGCCTGCCCGGGGGCGCTGAACATCGTTCCGGGCTTTGGCGGCTTGCCGTCGATCAGGAAATGGTTGCGGGCGTCCCCGCTCAGATTGTCGGCCCTGGCCCAATCGTCAGCGACGCGCGGCGCGACGGGAACGCCGGCCTCGAAATAGGGAATCACAGGCTCCAGTATCGCGGCCATCCCCAGTTTGCCCATCGTCTCGGACAGGGTGCAGAACCCGTCCACCGCACCGGGAACGCTGACCGCATCGACCGAATAGACCGGCACGCTGTCATGCCCCGCAGCCCGCATCGCAGCGGCGGAAATTCCCGCCGGCGCACGACCGGATGCGTTCAGGCCACGAATCTTCCCCTGATGTGAGACCAGCGCGAACATGTCGCCGCCCAGCCCGGTCATCTGCGGTTCACACAGGCCCAGCAGAACGGCACCCGCGATTGCCGCATCGACGGCGTTTCCACCACGTTTGAGCGTGTCGATCGCCATGCCGGCGGCCAGCGGGTGCGAGGTTGCGCACATGCCGTTGGTTGCGAATACGGGGGATCTGCCGGGTAGGTGAAAGTCGCGCATGGGCTGCCTCGTTTGGATATTCCACAGGTCGGACCTGCATTCTTGCATCATGCTTATCAAATGTCTGGGAATGTGCGACACACGGAAACGACCCGTATTCAGTTTGGGGGCATGAAATTGAGCCGTCCCGTGTATCACGGATTTAATAGAGGTAAAAAAAGTGACCGGAACGTGGAGGAAATCGTACCCTTTCACGTCAAGATTGCGGCGCGATTGCCTTAATCGCCTTCCGGTGCTTGCCGTGCTGGCAAAAGGGAATAATCTTGGGCCATGAACAGCGTCACACCCATAAACGGCCCGCGCAACCCGGATGAGGTGGTCAGCTATCACCGGACCGAACTGAACGTAATCCTGTCGCTGTACGGCCGAATGGTCGCAGCCGGGGAATGGCGCGACTATGGCATCTCTGCCTTGCGGGACGTGGCGGTCTTCTCCGTCTTTCGTCGGGCGGCCGAATATCCGCTCTACCGGATCGAGAAGCGGCCCAAGCTGGCGCGCGCGCAGGGCATGTATGCGGTGATCGCCATGGACGGCCAGATCCTGAAGCGGGGTCATGACCTGAAAACCGTGCTGCGGGTGCTGGAGCGAAAGCTGATCCGCGCCGTGGACGACTAGCCCCGAAGCATCAGGCCCCGCAGATCAGGCCCTGCGGGAGCGGTTGCGGCGAATCTTCGATTTCGTCAACTTGCGCTTGCCGCCGCCCTTGCGCGGGCCGCTCTTGCCGCGTGGCATGGCGCGATCCTCGACCGACAGCAATTCGAACAGCAGGCCGCCCGTCACGGGAACCGCTTCCTCCAGCCGCACCGTTACCGGCATCCCAAGCCCTATCACCCGGCCCGAACGGTCGCCCATCAGGGTTTGCGTATCGGGGTCGTGGCTCCAGTATTCGTGGCCCAGACGGCTGATCGGTATCAAGCCGTCGGCACCGGTTTCGTCCAGCTTCACGAACAGGCCGAAACGGGCGACGCCGGCGACCCGGCCCTCGAACTCATTGCCAACCCGCTCCGCCAGATATGCGGCGAGGTAGCGGTCGGTCGTGTCGCGTTCCGCCAGCATGGATCGCCGCTCGGTCTGGCTGATATGCTCGGCCGTCTCCTCCAGCCTTTCCTCATCCAGCGGGCCGAGCCCGTCATCCCCCCATTTGTGAGCCGAGATCAGCGCCCGGTGCACGATCAGATCGGCATAGCGTCGGATGGGAGAGGTGAAATGCGCATATCGTGCAAGGCTGAGCCCGAAATGCCCGAAATTTTCCGCCGCGTAATATGCCTGCATCATCGACCGCAGGACGGAGACGTTGATCATCTCCGCATGTTCCTGACCCGCGCTGTCGTTCAGCAGCGCGTTGAGATGCGCGGTTCTGAGCACCTGCCCCTTGGCCAGCACCATGCCGACGCTGTCCACGACCTCACGCAGCTGGTCCAGCTTCGCGGGGGAGGGTTCCTCATGCACGCGGTACAAGAGCGGGCGCTGCTTGCGTTCCAGCGTTTCGGCGGCGCACACGTTCGACAGGATCATGAACTCCTCGATCAGCTTGTGCGCGTCGAACCGGTCGCGGAACGCGACGGAGGTCACTTCGCCCGCGTCGTTCAGGATCACCTTGCGTTCGGGCAGATCCAGATCAAGCGGCGCACGGTGTTCGCGTGCCAGCTTCGTCGCCTCATAGGCGGCCCAGAGCGGGCGCAGCACCCAGTCGAGCAGGGGTTCGGTCCGCTCCGTCACTTGCCCGTCGATCGCGGCCTGCGCCTCCTCATAGCTGAGCGAGGCGGGTGAGCGCATCAGAGCGCGGGTGAAGCGATGCCCGATCTTGCGCCCCTGCGCGTCCAGTTGCATGCGCAGCGCGATACAGGGGCGGTCCACCCCCTCATGCAAGCTGCACAGATCGCCGGATAGCTCCTCCGGCAGCATGGGCACGACGCGGTCGGGGAAATAGGTGGAGTTGCCGCGCTTGCGCGCCTCCGCATCCAAGGGGGAGCCGGGGGTGACGTAATGCGCCACATCCGCGATGGCGACCCAGACCACATGCCCGCCGGGATTCTGCGGATCGCTGTCCGCCTCCGCCGCGACGGCATCGTCATGGTCGCGGGCATCCGACGGGTCGATGGTGATCAGCGGCAGGTGGCGTAGATCCTCGCGCTGGCCCAGGCTGACGGGTTTGGCCTTGATCGCCTGCTTGACCACTTCGTCGGGAAAGGCATCGGGGATGCCATGTTCGTGAATGGCGATCAGGCTGACGGATTTTGGGGCGGCGGGGTCGCCCAGCCGGGCGCTGACCCGGGCCTTTGGCAGACCCATCCGGTCACCGCGCCCGATCTGCTCGCCCTCGACCAACTCACCGTCACGCGCGCCGTTGCGATCACCGGGCTGGACCACCCATTCGCGGTCGGCCTTCTTGCTGACCGGAACGATGCGCCCGCCGTATTCCTGTTGGCGAAAGATGCCGAGCACCTTTTGCGGGCCGGAGCCGACCTTGCGGATCACCTTGCCGAAATATCCCTGATCGCCACGGTCGATCTTGACCAGAACCTGATCGCCCTCTCCCACGGCCTTATCCCCCCGCCCCGGCGGGATGGAGACGCGCGGCTTCGCATCCTCACTGTCCCATTGCAGCGGTTCGGCCCACAGGTCGCCATCGTTGTCGGGGGCCATGACGCGCAGGACGGCCACGGGCGGCAACTCACCGGCCTTGTGGAACTTCTTGCGGCCCTTCTCGATCAGGCCCGCCTCGGTCATTTCGCGCAGGACACGCTTCAACTCGATCCGGGCATTGCCCTTGATGCCGAACGCGCGGCCGATCTCTCGCTTGCCGCTGGCATTGGGATGCGCGCGGATGAAATCGAGGATCTGCTCTTGGGTGGGGAAATCTTTCATGCAGTTGCCTTAGCATGAAGGGAAAGCGGACACGAGAGCGCCCCGCCCGCGAATTGCGGACGGGGCATCCATTTGACTTGCTGCCGGATTAGGCCGCAGCGGATTTATTGACACTGCCGGTCGCGATCTCGGTCATGTGCCGGTCGCCGTCATAGGAGGCGTCCAGACATTTATCGAGTTTCGTGACATCGTCGGTCTGGTCCAGCCGCTTGGCAAATGCCTTGCAGCAGCCATACCCGGCAATGGCGTAGTGGGCCATGCGCTGATATTGCGTGATGATCATCGCATCGCGCACGTCATCGTCGGAAAAGTCCTCATCCAGGACATGCGCGTGCACCTCCTTGACCAGACCTTCCATGCCCTTGCAGAACTCATCTGTGGGGTCTTCGCCATGACCCTTGATGATCTCGGACAGGGTGTCCATGCCGTCCTGAATGCCGTCGGCGCCGGCCTTCAGCGCCTTTTTCAATTCTTCGTCGGTTGCGGCATCGTGCAGCTTCTGCGTTGCGGCCTTCGATTGTTTGCAGGCGGAATAAATGTCCTGCATCTGGTCGATATAGATATCTTTCAGGGACGAAAATGCCATCGTGAAATCCTCTCGTTGCTTTAATAGCCTTGGACAGAGGAAACGTGCAGATCGGCTGCCAGTTCCGAGACTGGCGATTTTGTCGCGCTCAATAGGTGCGCATCAGATTCATGAAGCGTGACAGACGCGAAATCCTATAGTCGCCGCAACATACCCAACAGGCGGCTCAGCTTTGGGTCGTTTTGCGCGGTCAGTCGGGCGACATTGATCGACCAGCGTTTGGCATTGTCCGTGGTGCCCGCCAGGCCGCGCAGCGGAAGGGCCTGCCGTATCGGTTGCGGCGGCGCGGCGCACTGATCGGTGACATCGACGTGATACATGCCGTCCACAAGAACGTTCAGCATCAGGGTGACACCTTCGGGAAAGCGTGCATCGTCCGGGCGCAGGGCGATCATCAGCGGCACCAGGCCCATATGCAGGGTAAAGCTGTAATGCGGCATCAACTGGCCCAGCCACGGCACCAGATCGGCGTGGTGGCGTGGTTTTCCGAACGCGGTCGCCGCCCAATCACCGATCTGCGCACGGGACAGGCCGGTATATTCCTCGATTCGCCGCCAAAGTTCCGTTGAGGCCGCATCGCTCAGCGTGGTTTCCGCGTCGCCCCGGACCGACACATCGTGCCGCAGCCAGTGCGTCGTGCGGGCCGTCCGGGCAAAGGCCTGCATCGCGTGCATCCGCTCCGCCTCGGGCAGGTTGGCCAGACGGGTGCAGTCCCATCGCCCCATGCCAAAGCGCAGCGGCACGCGGATCGCCGCATCCTGCACCGCGCGCGGTTTCATCAGGACGCTGACCGCAGGCGGTGCGTTGTGGCCGTAGGCAGCCCCGCTAAAGTCGAACGCGCCGGAGCCGATCGTGATGGTCGTCATGCGAAGCCTCCGGCCTGAAACGAGGGCCGCCGCAGCAGCCATAGACCGCATAGATGCGGCGCGGGGCGCTGCGGTCTAGGCAATTTCGTGCTTTCAGCCCTCGTCATCCACCACATCGGCATCCGCCGCCTTCTTCGGCGCGGCTTTGCTGGCGGCGGTTTTCTTCGCGGCAGGTTTCTTTGCTGCGGGCTTTTTCTTGGCTGCCGGCTTTTTCGCGGCGGGTTTCTTGGCGGGGGCTTTCTTCTTGGGCTTGGTCGCGGCCTTCTCGTTGATCCAGACCAGAGCCTGTTCCAGCGTCACCGCTTCGGGTTCCACATCCTTTGGCAGGGTGGCGTTGATCTTCTCCCACTTCACATAAGGGCCGTACCGCCCCTTCATGACGTTGACCGGCCCGCCATCGGGGTGATCGCCCAGTTGTTTCAGCGGTTCGGCTGCCACGCCGCGCCGTCCGGGGTTCAGCTTCTTCTGCTCGATCAGGTCCACCGCCCGGTTCAGGCCGATGGTGTGAACCTCCTCGGGATCGGCCAGGTTGGCGTAGACCTTCTTGGGCTTGTCCTTGGCACCGGCGCCTTCGGGCAGGGGTTCGGTCAGCATCACATAGGGGCCGAAGCGCCCGATATTGCTCTCGATATCACCGCCATCGGGGTGCTTGCCGACGAAGCGTGGCAGCGCCAGCAGCGGCAGCGCCATGGCCAGATCGACCTGTTCCAGGTCTGTCCCCTTGGGGATGCTCGCGCGCTTGGGTTTGGGGGCCTCCTCGGTCGGTTCGCCCAACTGCACATAGGGGCCGAAACGCCCGGTGCGCAGCGTGACCGGCACGCCCTCTTCGTCATGGCCCAGCAACTTGCCGTCGGGCCCGGCAACGTCGCCGCCCTCGACCTCACCTGCCAAGGGGCGGGTATAGCGGCAATCGGGATAGTTCGAGCATCCGATGAATGCGCCGCCCGAGCGGGCCGTGCGCATCGACAGACGGCCCTCACCGCAATTGGGGCACAGGCGCGGGTCCGATCCGTCCTCCTTGGGGGGGAACAGATGCGGTTCCAGCACCTCGTTGATCTTTTCCAGCACGGCGGTGATGGACAGGTCCATCGTTTCATCCAACGCGATCTTGAAATCGGCCCAGAACCGTTCGAGCAGCTTGTGCCAGTCGGCCTCCCCGGCGGAGACGTGATCCAGATCCTCCTCCAGCTTGGCGGTGAAATCGTAGCTGACATAACGGCGGAAGAAGTTTTCGAGGAACGCCGTCACCAGCCGCCCCTTGTCCTCGGGGATCAGACGGTTCTTCTCCTTGCGAACATAGTCGCGGTCCTGAATCGTCGTGACGATGCTGGCATAGGTGGAGGGGCGTCCGATGCCCAGCTCCTCCATCCGCTTGACCAGCGTGGCCTCGGTATAGCGGGGCGGCGGCTGAGTGAAGTGTTGCTGGCCCAGAACGGCACCGTCACCGCCCAGAACCGCCCGCTCCTCGCGAACCACACCGCGCGTGCCTTCGACCTCCACCACGGAGTCGGATGTGAGTTTGTCGAATTCGGCGGCGAACTCACCGGATTTCTTCCTGGCGTCCTCACCTTGGGTGATCTGCGGCAGGCGTTTGGCGTCGTCCGCCTCCACGTCGTCGCGGCCCTCCTCATAGACCTTGAGGAACCCGTCAAAGGTCACGACCTGGCCGGTGGCCCGCAAAGTGACCTCACCATCCGAGGATCCGACATTGACGGCGGTCCGCTCCAGCCGGGCGCTTTCCATCTGGCTGGCGATGGTCCGCTTCCAGATCAGATCGTAGAGCTTGCGCTGCTCCGCCTCGACCCCGCCGGGCAGGTCGTCCACCGCCCGCGAAAGCTCGGTCGGACGCACGCATTCATGTGCCTCCTGCGCGTTTTTCGCCTTGTTCTTGTACACGCGCGCACTGCCGGGGACGTAATCCTTGCCGTAGCGTTCGCTGATCGCATCGCGCGCGGCGGTCACGGCCTCGGGCGCCATGTCGATCCCGTCGGTCCGCATGTAGGTGATGTAGCCGGCCTCATACAGGCGCTGCGCCACGTTCATCGTCTGCCGCGCCCCCCATGAGAATTTGCGGCTCGCCTCCTGCTGAAGCGTGGATGTCATGAACGGGGCGGCGGGGTTGCGCGTCGCGGGCTTGGCCTCGACGTTCAGGACCTTCAGATCGCGAGAAGTGATCGCGGCGACCGCCAGTTCGGCGGCCTCACCCGTGGCCAGATCGTAGCGGTCCAGCTTGCGCCCGCCCAGATGGGTCAGCCGGGCCTCGTAGGTCTGGGCGCGCGGGTTTTCGAGCATCGCCTTGACGCTCCAGTATTCGCGCGGCTTGAAGGCCTCGATTTCCATCTCGCGCTCGACGATGACGCGCAGGGCGACCGATTGCACACGACCTGCGGATTTCGCGCCGGGCAGCCGGCGCCACAGCACCGGCGACAGCTTGAACCCCACCAGATAATCCAGCGCGCGCCGGGCCAGATATGCCTCGACCAGTTCCATATCGACCTGCCGGGGATTTTTCATCGCCTCGGTGACGGCGGTCTTGGTGATCGCGTTGAACACGACGCGTTCGACCTGGGTGGTTTTCTTGATGGCGCGCCGCTTGGTCAGCGCCTCCTGCAAGTGCCACGAGATCGCCTCCCCCTCCCTGTCGGGGTCGGTCGCGAGGATCAGTTTGTCGTCATCCTTCAGGGCCTCGACGATGGCCTTGATATGTTTTTGCGAGGCGGTGGCCACCTCCCACTTCATCTCGAAATTGTCGTCGGGATCGACCGATCCGTCCTTGGGCGGCAGGTCACGCACATGGCCGTATGAGGCGAGGACGGTGTAGTCCTTACCCAGATACTTGTTGATTGTCTTGGCTTTTGCAGGGCTCTCGACGACGACGACTGGCATTCACTACTCCCCCTCGGACCCCGGGTCCGCGTTGATCCGGGAAAATGGGTGTACGCTTGCCAAGTGTCAACGGGGCAAGAAAACATGGCCCTAATCCAGGTTTGGTTCCGGTCCGGGGCCATGCAGGTTCGTGACAATGTACGAAACCGACCGGGGGCGCGGTTGTGACAGCCCGGCGCGGGAGGGTGTTTCGCCCACGCGCCGGGGGTAAGCTATCTCGGGGCGGCGACCCTAGAATCCACCCTCGGCCGCTTCCGCAGCTGCGATCAGGTCGCGCCCGATTTCGTCCTCGAACTGTGTCCAGACCGGCGACAGTGCCGCGATCCAGAGCGCGCGGGTCTCCTCATCCAGAGTGCGGATGCGCACGCCGTCCTGCCGGACGCGAATCTTGTTCAACTCACCCAGTTCGAACGCGAAGCGATTCCGCTCATGCGTCACTTCCAGCAGGATCTGCGCCAGATCGTCGCGCAGGTCAGGCTCCAGCCCGGCCCACCAGTCCTGCGAGGTCACGACCAGATAATCGATGATGCCGTGATTGCTCTCGGTCACGCCGTCCTGAACCGTATGGAACGACTGGGTATAGATGTTGGACCAGGTGTTTTCCTGCCCATCGACCTCGCCGGAGTTCAGGGCGTCGTAGACCGCACTGAACGGCATCGCGATGCCGGTTCCGCCGATCGCCTCCATCTGGGCGTTGATCACGGCGGAGGGCTGGATGCGGAACCGCAGCCCATTCGCGTCCGTCGGCTCGATCAACGGACGGTTGGCGGAAAACTGCTTCATGCCGTTGTGCCAGAACGCCAGACCCAGAAATCCCTCGTCCAGCATGGATTCCTTCAGCGCCTGACCGGCCTCGGAGTTCTGGAATTCCTCCACCGCCAGAATGTCCTCGAACAGGAACGGCAGGTCGAACAATTGCAGGCTTTCGGTATAGGCGCCGAATTTCGACAGGGAAGGGGCTGCCATCTCGACCTCGCCGCGCAGCATGGCCGGCAGCACGTCGTCATCGTTGAACAGGCTGGAACTGGGATAGACCTCCATGCAGGCGCGCCCATCCAGTTCGTCGTTTACACGCTGCTGCAACAACAGGGCGGCCTCGCCCTTCGGGTGGCCTTGCTCCGCTGTCACATGCGCGAATCGGATGGTCATCTCTCCCGCGTCGCATTGCGCGAACGCCGCATTGGCCGTCAGCGCCAACCCCAGCGCCCCCCCGAGCGCCGTGGCGAACATTGTCAGTCGCATTCGAATTCCTTCCCTGTCTTTCACCGGTCACCCGGTTCCCCCTCGCGGGTTGTGCCCCGTATCGGGCCATCTCACCATGTTCGTTCAATGTCATACAACTACACAGGGTGCGTTCTCCAACACTTTCGTCGGTAATGTTGTGCAATATGTGGCGACTGATCCACATAAAGGGCCCGAGGCGGCCCGCTTTCCGGACGCTTGCCCCATCAGGTGCCGCCTGACATAACGCGAGGCAACACGGAACAGAGAGGGATTTGCGATGTTCGATCACCGGCACCTACTGGGAATCGAACATCTGAGCCCGACGGACATTGCCGCCGTCCTGGATCGGGCCGACACATTCGCGACGACGCCCGACAGCCGCGCGGTGCGCCGGGACAGCCTGTCCGGCCTGACCCAGATCAACATGTTCTTCGAGAATTCGACGCGCACCCAGGCCAGCTTCGAGATTGCGGGAAAGCGTCTGGGCGCGGACGTGATGAACATGGCCATGCAGGCGTCGTCCATCAAAAAGGGTGAGACGCTGATCGACACCGCCCTGACGCTGAACGCGATGCACCCCGATCTGCTGGTCGTGCGCCACCCCAATTCCGGCGCGGTGGCCCTCCTGGCGCAAAAGGTAAACTGCGCCGTCATCAATGCCGGTGACGGGCGGCATGAGCATCCCACGCAAGCCCTGCTCGACGCATTGACCATCCGCCGCAGGAAAGGCCGCCTGCAACGCCTGACCGTGGCGATCTGCGGCGACATCGCGCACAGCCGCGTTGCCCGCTCGAACATCATGCTGCTGGGCAAGATGGAAAACCGCGTGCGTCTGGTCGGCCCCAAGACGCTGATGCCCCCTGGGATCGAGAAATTCGGCGTCGAGGTGACGGACGACATGGCCGCAGGGCTGAAGGAGGCCGACGTCGTGATGATGCTGCGCCTGCAACGCGAACGCATGGATGGCGGCTTCATCCCGTCCGAGCGGGAATACTACCACCGCTTCGGTCTGGACGCAGCCAAGCTCGCCCACGCCAAACCCGACGCCATCGTCATGCATCCCGGCCCGATGAACCGGGGGGTGGAGATCGACGGAGAAATCGCCGACGACATCAACCGCTCCGTCATTCAGGAACAGGTGGAGATGGGCGTCGCGGTCCGAATGGCCGTGCTGGAACTGCTGGGGGAGGGACGGGGATGAGCGACACGTGCCGTCACTCCCGCCCCAACCACTGTGGCGATCCTTCCTCCCGCTCGCGGAGGGAGGACAGGAGGGGGGCGTTGCCCCGGAAAGGACTGTTCCGATGATCGAGATTGCAGCCGGTATCGCCGTAGCCAATGGCGCTTTGGCGCTTATCAAAGAAGTCTCTGGTGCGTTTGAGAAAAAGAAACCCCATGAGGTTCGCGAGGCTCTCAGCGAAATTCGCGAAAAAGTGCTCGACTTGCAATCCGCGCTTCAGGATGCGCGGGAGAGAGAAGCGCAGCTTCGAGAAGAAATTGCGGCACTGAAGCAGCAAGCTGACACGGAGCGACAGCTTGAAGACGAGAAGGGACTACTCTACGCATTAGATGATGACGGACAGCGCACTGGAGAGCCATATTGTAATCATTGTTACGTCAAAGAGAGTAAATTATACCGACTTGATGTTCACGGATATGGCCGATCACATTACTGCAACAACTGCAAAAATGTATCAGGGTATGATGTAAATCAGGACTCTTCTGAAAACGGTACGGCCTACGATTCTTATATGGCCGATTGAGGAGAATATGATGATCCTCCTCCACAACGCCCGCCTGATCGACCCTGAGAGCGGCACCGATACCCTCGGCGCGATCCTCATCGAGGATGGACGCATTGCCGAAATCCTAACGGAAAACATAAAATTGTCGGATTTCCCCGCGGGGAAGGCCATTGACTGTCACGGAAAATGCGTGGCCCCCGGCATCGTCGATATCGGGGTGAAGATCTGCGAACCCGGTGAGCGGCACAAGGAATCCTTCCGTTCCGCCGGGCGTGCCGCAGTGCGCGGCGGCGCTACCACCATCGTCATCCGCCCGGACACCGATCCCACCATCGACACGCCTGAAATGGTCCGGTTCCAGATCGAGCGGGCCGAGGATGACGCCCCGGTCAACGTCCTGCCCATGGCCGCGCTGACCAAGGGCCGCGCCGGGCGCGAAATGACGGAAATCGGCTTTCTCACCGATGCGGGTGCGGTTGCCTTCACCGATTGCGATGCCGTGGTCACGGATACCAAGGTTCTGAGCCGCGCGCTGACCTATGCCGCCGGTCTGGGGGCGCTGGTGATCGGCCACCCGCAGGAACCCGTGCTGTCACACGGCGCTTGCATGACCTCGGGTCAATATGCCTCGCAACTGGGGCTGCCCGCCGTGTCCCCTCTGGCGGAACGGATGGGGCTGGAGCGTGATCTGGCGCTGGTCGAGGCAACCGGCGTGCGCTGGCATGCGGATCAGATCACCACGGCGGCTGCCCTGCCGGCGCTGCGCCGGGCGCGGGCGGCGGGCTTGCCTGTCACTGCCGGAACCTCGATCCACCATTTGACCCTCAACGAATTCGACGTCGCGGACTACAGGACCTTTTTCAAGGTCAAGCCGCCCCTGCGCGCGGAGGAAGACCGCCTCGCCATCCTGACCGCGCTGGTGGATGGTGAGATCGACATCGTCTGTTCCATGCACACCCCCCAGGATGAGGAGTCGAAACGGCTGCCGTTCGAGGAAGCGGCCAGCGGTGCGGTCGGTCTGGAAACCCTGCTGCCTGCCGCGTTGCAACTGGTCCATGGCGGATATCTGGATCTGCCCGAACTCTTCGCCAAGCTGTCGCTGAACCCGGCACGGCTGCTGGGGCTGGATTGCGGGCGTCTGACCCCCGGGGCACCGGCCGACCTGATCCTGTTCGATCCTGACGTGCCCTACGTGCTCGACCGCTGGTCGCTTGCATCGAAATCGAAAAACACGCCCTATGATCTGCGCCGGATGCAGGGCCGCGTTCTGGCAACCTGGGTCGGCGGAACGCAGGTCTATGCGGAGGAGCGGAAATGACCGCCTGGCTGCCGGATATTCTGGGATTGGAGCGGGCGCTGCCAGCGCTGGCCGCCATCTTGGGTGCGGCTTATCTGATCGGCTCCATCCCGTTCGGTCTGCTCATCACCCGCGCCCTCGGGCTGGGCGATGTGCGCAAGATCGGGTCGGGCAATATCGGCACGACGAACGTCTTGCGCACGGGCAGCAAGAAGGCCGCGGCCCTGACGCTGCTGCTCGATGGGGGCAAGGGCGCGGTCGCGGTGGCGGTGGCCTATGGAATGTACGGAAACCTCGCGGCGCAGATCGCGGCGCTGGGCGCGTTTCTGGGGCACCTCTATCCGGTCTGGCTGCGCTTCAAGGGCGGCAAGGGGGTCGCGACCTTCCTCGGTGTGATGCTGGCCCTGCACTGGCCCGCGGGCCTGCTGGCCTGCGCCACCTGGCTGGCCAGCGCGGTCTTGTTCCGCATGTCCTCGCTCGCGGCGCTGATCGCGGCGGCGATGGTTCCGCTCTGGCTGTGGCTGACACGGGCGGAGCCGTTCATCTGGCTGTCGCTGTGCCTGGCCGCGCTGATCTTCGTCAAGCACCACGCGAACATCCGCCGGATTGCCAAGGGAACCGAACCAAGGATCGGGAAATCCTGAGCGCCGGTGGGCGCCGACAGGCTTAACGACCCATTAACCCGAATCGAGGTGAAGTGGCGCGAGGAGATTTGCCTTGCCTGCATTCGCTACGCCCCGGCCCGATCCGGATGACCTGCCTGACCAGAATGAGTTGACCACGCACCTCGCGCTGGCCCGCTCGCCGCGCGTGGGAACCGTGACGTTCCGCCGGTTGATCGCCACCTACGGCTCGACCGCCGCGGCCCTGCATGCGCTGCCGGAACATGCCGCGCGGGGCGGGATGAAGGGATACCGCCCTGTCGACATGGATCTGGTGCACCGTGAGGTCGAACAAGCCATGGATGCGGGGGCGACACCCCTGATGCTCGACCGTCCCGGCTATCCACAGCGGCTGGTCCATCTGGGCGATGCGCCGATGCTGTTGTGGATGCGCGGCGCGATGCCCGATCCCGTACGCGCAACCACCGCCATGGTCGGCGCGCGCAACGCCTCGGCGCTGGGCCTGCGGATGGCGCGTACATTGGCGGAGGATCTGGGCGCCTTGAATCACGTCGTCGTCTCAGGTCTGGCGCGTGGCATCGACACCGCCGCGCATGAGGCTTCGCTGGAAACCGGCACCATCGCCGTGATGGCGGGCGGCATTGACACCATCTACCCGGCCCAGAACGCGGATCTGGCGCAGCGGATCGCCGCGAACGGTGCCCTGCTGACGGAGGCTCCTCCGGGCCTAGCGCCCATGGCGAAACATTTTCCGCGCCGCAACCGGATCATCGCGGGCCTGTCCGACACCGTCGTGCTGATCGAGGCGGCGGAGCGCTCGGGTTCCCTCATCACCGCCCGCATGGCGCTGGAGCAGGGGCGTGAGGTCATGGCCGTTCCGGGGCATCCGTTCGATGCCCGCGCCGCCGGATGCAACCGGCTGATCCGTGAGGGAGCCGGTCTGGTCCGCAGCGCTGCCGATGTGGTCGAGGCGCTGGAAATGCCCACGCTCATGGCTTTCGCGGAGGAACAGGCGACATGGCAGGTGGAACCCGCGGCGGAGGGGACGGCAGACGCGCTGATCGCGCTCCTCTCCCCCGCCCCGGTGGCGGAGGATGAGCTGATCCGTCAGGTGGACCGCCCGGCGGGGCAGGTGCTGGCCGCGCTGATCGACATGGAGCTTTCGGGCGCGATCGCGCGGCATCCCGGCGGCATGGTCGCATTGGCCTGACCGGAATTGCTCTGGTGAGCGGCGGGCGCTGTGGGTAGGGTCGGCGCATGACGCTTCCCGTACAATATTCCGACGACCAGGCCGAGGCCTGGGACGCTATCACAGAGCTGCTGCGCGGCGCCGGGGTCGATCTGGTCGAGGGCACCACCGCCCCCGCAGTCGAAAAGGCCAAGCCGGCGGTGCTGGCCGTGATGGGTAAGGCCGGATCGGGCAAGACCCTGCTGCTGGCCGAACTGGTCAAATCCTTGCGTGAACTGGGGTTGGAAACCGTTTCAGGCGATTGGGAGAGCCGCAAGCGCGGCGAGAAACGCACCCTCGCCATCCTCGCCCCGACGAACAAGGCGGCCAGCGTCCTGCGCAACCGTGGCGTTCCCGCCACCACCATCCACCGCATCATCTACACCCCCGTCTACGATCCCGAATACGAGAAGATCGCGGAATGGCTGGCCGGTGAGGGCGACCGCCCCACGATCGAGGGTCTGACGGAGGACGCGCTAGACCGCGCCCATGCCTTTTACCAACAACAACCCAGCGTTCCGGGGGCGTTGGCCGCGGCGGGGCTGCGCGGCTCGGACTTCATCACGGGCTGGAAACGGCGCGACGATCCTCTGGACATCGGCTTCGTCGATGAATCCTCGATGCTCGACGACAAGCAGATGGACGATCTGAGGGAGATTTTCTCAACCCTCGTGCTGTTCGGCGACCCGGCGCAGCTGGCACCTGTGGGGCAATCCGGCTCGATGGTGTTCGACGCGCTGCCCGACAGTCGCAAGCGGATGCTCGACCGGGTGCACCGGCAGGCGGCGGACAGTCCGATCCTGGATCTGGCGCACGCTCTGGGCGACCCGGCCCTGCAATTCGAGGATTTCGAGCGAATGATCGAGCAGGCCGCCGCCCGCGACGACCGCGTGGTGGTGGCGCAGCGGGTGGATGCCGAACTGATGTCCCGCTCCCCCGTGCTGGTCTGGCGCAACGCCACGCGCATCCGCCTGATCTCCGCCTTTCGCGCGGCGCACGGGGCCCCGGAATTCGCCCTGCTGCCGGGGGAGCCGCTGATCTGTGACGGCGTGGAACTGCCACTGAAACATCGCAAGAAACGCATCGATCTGGAGGCGCGGGGCCTGATCAAGGGCGCGCAATGCGTTTTCATGGGCGAGGGGCGAAAGCCGGGATTCTCCCGCCTCTACGTCATGGGTGCGGAGGAGCCGCAGGTGAACGCGGCCACCATCATCAAGATCGAAAAGCCGGATCAGGAGGAGCCGTTCATCCCGTCGGCGGCCCGGATGGGCGCGGCCTTCGTCCACGGGGCGGCCTGCACGATCCACAAGGCGCAGGGCTCGCAATGGAGCGATGTTCAGGTCTTCGCCCCCGATCTTTACGGTGCCGCGCGGATGGGGCGGTCAGAGGCGGGCATTCCGCTGTGGAAACGCCTCGCCTATGTGGCGATTACTCGGGCGGAGACGCGCCTGCACTGGGTCACGAAATACCGCCTTGCCCGCCCGGCGGAACCGCTGGGCATCGAGGATCTGCGCAATCCCGAACCCTCGGTCCTGACGCTGGAGGCGGAGGCACCGGAGTGACATCCCGGGGTGATGCCTGGGTCCGGGCCCGTTCAGGCTTCGATCGGAATTGGGAATGCCAGATCGTATATCCAATTGAAAATAAAGGCATGATGCGAGCGAATTTCAGGGGCAGGTCGTTCCGGAACGGTGCTTTGATGGGGGTCGTCCTCGCCTCACCATGTAGATATATGGCAAGAGGCGCTGGCCCTAGCCTTGCGGCGCTGCCGCCCGCGTCAACCGGTCATTGATCGCGGCGCCCAGACTCTGCGTCGGAATGGGCATGACGGCGATGCGTTGCGCGGTGGCGTCCGCCTTACGCAGCAGCGCGAATAGGTTCGCGGCCGCCTCGACCGGATCTCCGCTGGCGGACAGGGACCATTCAGACGGGCCGTCGCCGAAGCGCAGCAGCACCTCATCCGCGTCCGGCTCCACCACGTTCAGGCGCAATGCCCCGCGCGGGGCGTAGTGCGAGGTCAACTGGCCGGGGGCTGTGATGTCGCTGCCTTCGTGCAAGGTCACGGGGCGATCCAACAGCGCCTCGATCCGCTCCACCGCCAGCCCGCCGGGGCGCAGCAGGACCGGGATGTCGTCGTCGAAGCCGAGGATCGTGGATTCCAGCCCGACCGCGCAGGCACCGCCATCCAGAACGGCGGCGATGCGTCCGGACAGGCCGTCCATTACATGCGCGGCGGTCGTCGGGCTGATGCGGCCCGATGGATTGGCGCTGGGCGCGGCGACGGGACGGCCGATTGCGGTCAGCAGAGCTTGTGCGACGGGATGTGCCGGCACCCGCACGGCCAGGGTGTCGAGCCCGGCGGTCACGAGGTCCGATACCTCACCGTGCCGGGGCAGGACCAGCGTCAGCGGGCCGGGCCAGAATGCTTCGGCCAGCCGCCGGGCCTGCGGGGTCATCCCCACCAGCGACTCGGCCATTGCCATGTTCGCGACATGGGCGATCAGGGGGTTGAAGGCGGGGCGTCCCTTCGCGGCGTAGACGCCGGCGACGGCGCGGCCATCCGTCGCATCAGCGCCCAGACCGTAAACCGTTTCCGTCGGGAACGCGACGCAGTGCCCCTGCGCCAGCAAACGCGCGGCGGTGGCGATGCCGCCGTCATCCGCGGCGAGCAGACACGTTTCGTATCGCGAAGTGTCGCCGCGTTGTTCTTGTTCATTCGGGATGTTTTGCATAACTTTCTTACAACTCTGACAGTGATGGACTGCTTAAATGACCTATGCCCCCCCGATCCGCGACATGCAATTCACTCTGGACAAGGTGATTGGTGCCGACAGGCTGGCGCAGACTGACCTGTTTGCCGACGCCACCCCCGATACGGTGGAGGCAATCCTGCTGGAGGCAGGCAAACTGTCCGCCGAGGTTCTGGCCCCCGTCAACCGTGACGGCGATCTGACGCCCGCCCGGTTGGAGAACGGCGTGGTGCGCGCCTCGCCCGGATTTGCCGAGGCATACAAGGCCATCGCCGAGGGTGGCTGGGTCGGCATGAACGCGGACCCGGAACATGGCGGTATGGGTCTGCCGATGATCCTGACCACCGCGGTGGGTGAGATGATGAACTCCGCCTGTCTGTCGCTGGCGCTGAACCCCCTCATGACGCAGGGCCAGATCGAGGCGTTGGAGCATCACGCCTCGGACGAGATCAAGGAACTGTACCTGCCCAAGCTGACCTCGGGTGAGTGGACGGGAACCATGAACCTGACCGAGCCGCAGGCCGGGTCGGATGTGGGCGCGCTGCGATCCAAGGCGGAACCCCAGGGCGACGGCACCTACAAGGTGACGGGTCAGAAGGTCTATATCACGTGGGGCGATCACGACGTGGCGGAGAATATCTGCCATCTGGTGCTGGCCCGCCTGCCGGACGGCGTGCCGGGAACCAAGGGGATCAGCCTGTTTCTGGTGCCCAAGTTCCTGCCCGACGAAAACGGCAATCCGGGCGTGGCAAACACGCTCAAACCCATCAGCCTGGAACATAAGCTGGGGCTGCACGGCTCCCCCACCGCAGTCATGGAATTCGAAGGCGCGACCGGCTGGATGGTCGGGCCGGAGCATGGCGGCATGGCGGCGATGTTCACGATGATGAACAACGCGCGTCTGGGCGTCGGCGTGCAGGGGCTGGGCATCGCGGAAGCGGCCTATCAAAAGGCGCTGGCCTATGCGCAAGACCGCGTGCAGGGCGCCACGATGGTAAGCGATACCAACACGATTCTGGATCACGCAGATGTGCGCCGGATGCTGATGCAGATGAAGGCGCTGACCGGGTCGGCGCGCGCGATCTGCCTGGACACGGCGTTCAGCCTCGACATGGCGCGGGCCAGCAGCGGCGATGAGGCTGCCAAGTGGAAGGCGCGCGGTGCGTTCCTGACCCCAATCGCCAAGGCGTTCGGCACGGATGTCGGGTCCGAGGTCGCCGATCTGGGCATCCAGGTCCATGGCGGCATGGGCTATATTGAGGAAACGGGTGCGGCGCAATATGCCCGCGACGTGCGCGTGACCCGCATCTACGAAGGCACCAACGGCATTCAGGCGATGGATCTGGTGGGGCGCAAGCTGATGGATGGCGGCACCGCGGGTGAGGCCCTGCTTGGAGAGATCGAGGCGACGGCGAAGGCCGCGCGCGCCGATCACCCCGATCTGGCCGATGCCTTGCAGGACGCGGGTGAGACATTGGCCTCCACCATGGATTGGCTTCTCAAGGCGGAGATGAACGACCGATTCGCAGGCTCCGTTCCGTTCCTGCGGGCGTTCGCACTGGTTCTGGGCGGGCATTACCTGCTGCGCGGCGCGATGGCGCAGGACAGCCGCCTGCCGCTGGCGCAATACCACATTCTGCAACTGATGCCGCAGGCCGCCGCATTGTGCGCTGCGGTTGTGCAAGGGGCCGCGCCGCTTTACGCCCTGGACGCGGAGGCGCTCGCCTCTTGAGGAGGGCCCCATGATCGAGGCGCGATATCCCTGCAGCCCGTATATCCGGATGATCGGATTGCTGCTGGCGGGGGTCGGCCTCGCACTGGTTCCGGCGATCTCGTCCCTGCCGAGCGGGGGCGAGGGTGCCGGATTTGCGGCCAAGATATTGCTGCCGACCGTGGCGCTGCTGGTCCTTTGCGGATGGCCCTGCAGGCACGAAGATTCCGACAGCAGGGCCGTCGTGCCGACGCGCGCGACGATCATCGCGCGGCTGAATGCGGTGAGCGCGAAGCGGATCATGCTGCGCTATGCTGACATTGCGAACATGCATGTGATAGGCCTGCGCAATAACACGACCCTGCGGATCCAATATGCTGGCGGGGCCATGGGCATCCCCCTTGGTGCGATGTCCGACGAAAACACGTTCGAGAGCCTGATCCACGATCTGGCCGCGCGGATTGAGAAAGCGAAGCCTCATGCCTGATGATATTCCCGTAACCATCAATTTCCCCCATGCCGAACCGCCCGCCCATGGTGAGGTGACGCAGGTGGCCGATGGAATCCTGTGGGCGCGACTTCCGCTGCCCATGGTGCTGAACCACGTCAATATCTACATCCTGGACGATGGTGACGGCTGGACGGTGGTGGACGCCGGCATCGACACCCCCACCGCGCGGCAGATATGGGAGAGCCTTTTGTCCGGGCCGCTGGCGGGCAAGCCTGTGCGCCGCGTCGTGCTGACGCATCATCATCCCGACCATGTCGGTCTGGTCGGCTGGTTCCAGCAGCGGGGGGCGGAACTGGTCACGACCCGCACCGCATGGTTGTTTGCGCGGATGCTGACATTGGATGAACAGGAAACCGCGCCCGAGCAGACGCTGGACTTCTACGCCCGCGCAGGGATGGACGCCGCACGGCTGGACCAGCGTCGCACCGAACGGCCGTTCAACTTCTCCGACTCGGTCCATCCGATGCCTGTCGGGTTCACCCGAATCCAGCAGGACGACAAGATTCGCATAGGCGGGCGTGACTGGGACATCCATATCGGCGACGGCCACGCGCCCGAGCATGCGACGCTGTGGTCGGGCGACCTGATTCTGGCGGGGGATCAGATCATTCCCGGCATCTCCTCCAATATCGGGGTCTATGCGACGGAGCCGGACGCAGATCCGCTGGGTGAGTGGATCGAGAGCTGCCAGCGGCTCAGCGATCTGGCGACACCCCGGCATCTGGCCCTGCCGGGGCACAAGCTGCCGTTTACCGGCGTTCCGGCCCGTTTGCGGCAGTTGATCGACAATCACGAAAATGCGCTGCGACGCCTGCTGGACTTCGTGGCCGTCCCGCGTCGCGCGCCGGAATGTTTCCCGCTGCTGTTCAAACGCACTATCGACGACGCGACTTTCGGTCTGGCCCTGGCTGAGACCGTGGCCCACCTGAACCATCTCTGGCATAATGGGGCGGTCACGCGCGAACTGGCGGAGGACGGAGCATGGATCTGGACGGCAAGGTAAACACGACCGCAGAGGCGGCAGAGAATGCCGTGCTGGCCCACGCGGTTCATATCGAGGGGCAAGAGGTCGCTGAAAACTGCGACCGCCCCAACGCGCTGAAGGCGGATGCGGGAAAGTCGCCCGCCCAGTGGGCCTATGAGCGGATCATCAACTATATCCAGAAATTCGAGGAATTGCTCGACGCTGAGCATGAGGTCGGCCTGGGGTTTGTCGGATCGGACAGCGGCACGCTGACCATTCAGGGAATGGGCTATTTCGCGCCGGACATCATCACATTCTACGGCACCGATGCCGGGGGCAACAAACGTCAGTTGATCCAGCATGTCAGCCAGTTGAGCGTCATGCTGACCGCCGCGCCCAGATTGAAAAGCCCTGCGCAGCGCATCGGGTTCAAGCTGGCCGCCGATCTGGAGGGCAAGGGCTGACTTGCGCGACGCACCGCATGGTGTATGAAACGAACAGCATTCTAAGGGGAAGAACATGGCAGATCATCACGAACCGCACGAGCATGGCACGATGGACATCACCGCGCAGGAGAAGACCTTCGCCGGATTTCTGACATTCGGAACCCGGCTCACAATCGCGTGCATCGCGGTCCTGATCTTCCTCGCGATTTTCCGCACGTAATCTTTGCCGCCGCGCCTAGCCGCGCGGCAGCAGTGGTCGGATATTGTGGCCGGTCAGGATGCCGGCCTGATCGCCGTCCAGCACCAGACAGGTCAGCCTGTCACCGAACACGGCGCCGGTGTCGATCGCGATGCGGTAGCCGTGATGTTCGGGATCGTCCACCACCGTGTGACCATGCACCACGGTAAATGGCAGCGTTCCCTGCCAGTCCATCCAGCCTTCGCGAATCCACAGCAGATCCTCGACGGTCTGGTCCTGCGGCGGGCGGGTCGGATCAATGCCCGCGTGAACGAACAGATAATCGCCGATCCGATGTTGCAGCGATAGGCCGGCCACGTAATCCAGATGCGCCTGCGGGATCGCCTGCGCTGCGGCCTCGTGAAATTCCGCTGCACGCTCCAGCCCCAGAACGCCGGGGGGCACGTCCACACCGTAGCTCATCAGGGTTTCCCCACCACCGATGCGCGGATGCAGGTAGTGATAACCCTTCTCGCGATACAGCTTGGGATCCTGCCAATCGGGATGGGTCGCGTAGCGCAGGAACATCCGGTCGTGGTTGCCCATCAGGTCGATACGGTCCTCGCCTTGGCTGGCGATCAGATAGTCGATGACGCCGCGGCTGTCCGGCCCACGGTCGGTATAGTCGCCCAGATGGATGATCCGCACCTCGCGCCCCGGATGTTGCGCGCGGTCGCGGGCGATCCAGTCGTGGACCTCCCTCAGGTTGTCCAACATGCCGTGAACATCGCCTATGGCATAGATGCGGATACCGTCCGTGTGCATGATCGTTCCCAACAGTCAGAACCAAAATGAAAAGCCCCCGCACCGTGAGGTGCGAGGGCCTGAATGACAACAGTCGGGTGGCACCGACCGGTTGCTTTCATCGTATCAGAGCATGCCTTCGCGCTGAGCCTTTTTACGAGCCAGCTTGCGCGCACGGCGGACGGCCTCGGCCTTCTCACGTGCTCGCTTGATCGACGGTTTCTCGTAATGTTGCTTGAGCTTCATTTCCCGAAACACACCTTCACGCTGAAGCTTTTTCTTCAGGGCGCGGAGGGCCTGATCGACGTTGTTGTCGCGAACCTGTACCTGCACTTGTAGTCACCACCTTCCTAGTAAAATTGCGGAATTGCAGGAATGCGCTAGATAGACCCGCAACGACGTCTTGTCTACCCTTCGCGGGGACCGAGACATGCAAGCAGGAGGACGATATGACCGAAAACATGGCGGAACGTCACGATCTGGCCCGGGATGCGGTTCTGGACGCGGCCATGGTCCATGTCCCGTTTGACGGCTGGTCGCAGGAAACGATGCGCCGCGCGATTGCCGATTCGGGGGTGGAGCCGGCATTGGCCGATGCGCTGTTCCCGCGCGGGCCCGTCGATCTGGCGCTGGCGTTTCATTATCGCGGCGACCGGATGTTGGCGGAATGGCTGCCCGAATTACAGGGCGGCATGACGGCGAGGATCACGCAGGCCGTCTGGCATCGGCTGGAACTGGTGGACGGACAGAAAGAAGCCGTGCGGCGGGGTGCCACGCTGTTCGCGCTGCCCAATCACGCCGCCGATGGCTCACGCGCGATCTGGAACACGGCAGACACGATCTGGACCGGGCTGGGCGACAGTGCCGATGATTACAACTGGTACACGAAGCGTGCGACTCTGTCCGCCGTCTATTCCTCGACAGTGCTGTACTGGCTGGGCGACACGAGCCCGGATCACAGTGCAACACGGGAATTTCTGGACCGGCGCATCGCGGATGTGATGTGGGTTGAAAAGACCAAGGCCCGCCTGCGTCAGACCCCGCTGGCCCGGGCCTTCGACATCGGGCCGGGGCGTTTGTTGAGCCGGGTCCGACCACCCGTTCCGCGTGCGATGCCCGGACGGTTCAGCCGGTGATGCGTTGCGGCTCGAGGCGCTCCTCCGCCTCTGCCAGCCGTGCTTCGGCCTGCGCGATGTAATCGCGTGTCAGCGGCACGGCGTCCCGCTGGTGGGTGAGTTGTACCTGATAGACGACTTGGCCGCGCCAGCGAAACGCGGCCTCGGACGCGGCGAGGTAGAAATCCCACATCCGGCAGAACCGCTCATCATACAGACGGGCGGCGTCGTCCCACCGTGCCAGGAATCGCTGACGCCAGTTGCGCAGGGTCATCGCGTAGTGCAGGCGCAGGTTTTCGACATCGGTCATGTATAGCCCGGCGCGTTGGGCCGCAGCCGCGATCTGATCGAGGGTCGGGATATATCCGCCGGGAAAGATGTATTTGCGGATGAACGGTGCCGTCGGCGCGGGGGGACCCGCGTTGCCGATGGTGTGCAGCAGCATGACGCCATCGGGGCGCAACAGCTCCGCCACCTTGTTGAAAAAGGTGTCGTATTGACTCTTGCCCACATGCTCGAACATCCCGACGGAGACGATCCGGTCGAAATCACGCTGCAAGGTGCGATAATCCTGCAACTCATACTCCGTCCGGTCGCCATAGCCCAGTTCGGCACTGCGGGCGGTGGCATAGGCGTGCTGTTCGGTCGAAAGGGTGACGCCCTTGACCCGCGCGCCCGCCGTTCCGGCCAGATACCGCGCCATGCCACCCCAGCCGCACCCGATGTCGAGCACCTCCAGCCCTTCGCGGTTCAGATGCATCTTGGCGGCGATGTGACGTTTCTTGAGCGTTTGCGCGGTGTCCAGATCGGTGTCAGATGTCGGGAAATAGGCGCAGGAATATTGCCGGTCCTCATCCAGAAACAACTCGTACAGTTCCGTTGAAAGATCGTAGTGATGCGCGACGTTCTGCCGCGCGCGTGTCAGGCCGTTGCGATCCAGCATCCGGTACATCGCGCCACGGGCACGCAGCAAAGCGTTGAGCCGGGGGTGCATTTCCTCGACCCGCGCGACATCGCACAGCACCGCGCGCAGCAGATCGTAGATGTCGCCCTCCAACATCTCCAGATCGCCATCCATATAAGCCTCAGCCAGCTTGAGCGAGGGGTCGAGCGCGATGTTGCGTTCCGCCCGCGCATTGACCCGGACGTGCGGGGTGGGGATATCGGAGCGTTCCGTGCCGAACAGGTGGGTTTTTCCGTGCGCGTCGGTTACCCGCAAGGCTTGCGTGCGGACCACGTCATCGACGAGCTTGTGAAGTATGCCGAGCATGGCGGACCTCCGTTACAGACCAATGTCCCAGCAGAGTATCTGAAACCTTTGTCTGGTCCACCCTCAGATTCGCTGACCTGCGTCCAGCCGGGCCAGAAGGTCGGCGGCACTGGCCCGGCTTTCATTGCGCTTGCCCTCATCCATCCGGTCCCAGGTGCGGTACATCTGCGCCATGCGCGGATTACGCTCGAACCGGTCACGGTGGCGCAGCAGGAAATCCCAGTAGAGCGGGTTGAACGGGCAGCATCCCTCACCCGACTTGCGTGAGACGGAATAGGTGCATCCCTTGCAATGGTCGGACATGCGATTGATGTAGGCGCCGGATGCGGCATAGGGCTTGGACCCCACGATGCCGCCATCCGCGAACAGGACCATGCCGACCGTGTTTGGAGCCTCGACCCATTCGAAGGCATCGGCATAGACTGCCAGATACCATTCATGCACCTGATGCGGGTCCAGCCCGGCGAGCAGGGCAAAGTTGCCGGTGACCATCAGGCGCTGGATGTGGTGGGCATAGGCCTCCTCAATGGTCTGGCCGATGGCGGATTTCATGCAGGCCATGTCCGTCTCGCCCGACCAGTAGAACCATGGCAGGTCGCGATTCGCGTTCAGGGCGTTGCGGGCGGCATAGTCCGGTCCTTCGTGAAAATAGATGCCTCTGACGAACTCACGCCAGCCGAGGATCTGGCGGATATAGCCCTCGACCGCGTTCAACGGGGCGCGGCCCGCACGATACTCCGCCTCCGCCCGCTGGCACAGGTCCAGGGGGTCGAGCAGGCCGATGTTCAGATACGGGCTGAGAATCGAGTGATAGAGGAACTTCTCCCCCTCCAGCATTGCGTCCTGATAATCGCCGAAGCGGGGCAGGGCCTCCGCCATGAACCAGTCGCGCGCGGCCTCGGCCCCGGCGCGAGTGGTGGCGAACCAGAACGGGTGCAGCGTGCCGAAGGTATCGGGGTACTCACGCTCCACCAGCGTCAGGACCTGCGTCACGACCTCATCGTGCTGGTGGTGCAGGGGTTGGGGCATGAACAGATCGGCCCGGGCCGGTTTGCGGTTGTCGTGGTCGTAGTTCCACTTGCCGCCCTCGGGGTGATCGCCATCCATCAGGATGCCGGTCTTGCGGCGCATCTCACGATAGAAATACTCCATCCGCAGGGTTTTTCGCCCCTCGGCCCACCCGGAAAAATCCGCCTCGGAACAGATGAAGCGCGTGTCGGGATGCTGACGCACAGGCAGCGGCAGATCGTCGAGCATCTGGCGCAACCGCCATTCGCCGGGTGCGGTGGCGATCACGGAGTCAGCGCCGTGTTCCTCAGCCCGGCGCAGCAATTCGCCACCGATGCTGTGCGTGTTGTGCGGATCGTCCAACGGGGTGTAGGCAACCGTCCAGCCATCGCGGCGAAGGTCATCGGCGAAGTGGCGCATCGCGGCGAGGATCAGCGCGATTTTCTTGGCGTGGTGGGGGACATATGTGCCCTCGGGGCGCACCTCCGCCATCACGATGACGTCACGGGATTTGTCAGCTGAATCGAGGGCGCTGAGGTCGGGGCTGAGTTGATCGCCAAGGATCAGGATCAAACGCGGTACGCTCACCACGGCACGACATCCCCGCGCCAGTCGAAGAAGCCGCCCGTGTGGGCGGGGGTCAGGCCGGCCATGACGTTCGCCAGATTCTCCGCCGCCTCCGCCGCCGGAACGGAGGGGTGGCGGCCAAGATATTTCCGGGTCAGGTCCGATTCCACCGTGCCGGGATGCAGGGCGACCACGACAGCCTCGGGCCGCTTGCGCGATACTTCGATCGCGGCGGTGCGTACGATCTGGTTCAGCGCCGCCTTTGCCGCGCGATAGGCGATCCAGCCGCCGGCGCGGTTGTCCCCGATCGACCCCACACGCGCCGAAAGCGTGGCGAAGAGGGCGGGCCCCCCGTGCGTCAGCAGCGGCACCAGATGTTTTAACAGCAGGGCCGGACCGGTCGCGTTCAGCGCGAATTGTGCGGCCATGGCTGCGGGGTCGATGGCGGCGATTGTCTTCTCCGGCCCGTGTCCGTCGATTTCCAGCGCGCCCGTCGCGTCGAAGATCAGGCGGTAGCCGAGGGTCAGACCCTGCACGGCGGCCGCGATGCTGGCCTCATCCGTCAGATCCAGCCCGTCGGTGGACCGGCTGAGCGTCTCAACTTGCATCACAGGTTGCAACCGTCGTGCCAGCGCGGCACCGATGCCGCCGCTGGCCCCCAGGATCAGCGCCCGTCCGCCCCCGTATTTTTCGTCAAAATTCATGGCAGTCAAAATGGGCTGCATGAACGCGCCGCCCAAGTGTCAGACGGTCGCAGGCCCCAGTTCCACACCGGCGGGCAGGTTCACCGCCGCAAGGCCGGAGCCGAGCATCCCCGCGCCGCCCTTCAGGTCGAACGCGATCTCGTGAATGACGGGGTTCAGCGGCGCGATCTCCTCCAGCAGTTCGGCGTGACGCCCGGCGCGCAGGATCGGATACCAGACCATGACGCAGGCCTCGGGCCATTTGCGGCGCAGCAGGTTGCGCATGAAGGCCCCCGCCTGCGCATATTCCGTCTTCACCTCGTAGGACGGGTCGATCAGCACCATGCCCGCGCGCGGTTGAGGGGGCGACAGGTCCATCACGCCCTGATAGCCGTCGCAGCGCTGGATCGCCGCACCGGGCAGCACGTCGCACAGCGCCGCATGTTCGGCGGGGTGCAGTTCCATCAGATGCATCTGGTCCTGATCGCGCAGCATCGACGCGGCGAGCCACGGGGAGCCGGGATAGGCCGTCGGGCCGTTCAGGTCGCGCACCAGTTCCAGCGTCTCGGCAAAGGGTTCGCCCGCCAGATCGGTGAGGGCGATCCCCTCCGCCGCCTCACCAGTCTTGAGGCTCTCGACGCTGGCCAGATCGTAGAGGCCGCGGCCGGAATGCGTCTCCATATAGGTGAGGGGGCGGGGTTTCGCGGTCAGCGCGCGCAGCACGCGAGCCAGGGCCACATGCTTGTGCACGTCCGCAGGGCCGCCGGCGTGATAGGCATGTTGGTAGCTCAGCATCGCAATCTCCAGTTATCCGGACGTCAGGTCACGCCGTGCAGGCGGGCGGATTCGGCGCAGCCCCCGCAGGGTCCGGTTGACTCCGCCATTCGCGTCCGTATAACCCGCCCATCCCGGATTGGCGAACGCCGTTCGGGCCTTGGTGTTTGTGGTCCTCGCAAGAGGAACCCTGTCGCCCGTGTTTCGCAAGAGGGACGGGAGAGGAAAGCACCTTTCACATCGCGCATCCGCGCCTCAGAAAGGAACCAGATCGTGACCAAACGCACGTCTGCCAAGTACAAGCTCGACCGCCGCATGGGCGAAAACATCTGGGGTCGTCCGAAGTCCCCGGTGAACCGCCGTGAATACGGCCCCGGCCAGCACGGCCAGCGCCGCAAGGGCAAACTGTCCGATTTCGGCCTTCAGCTGCGCGCCAAGCAGAAATTGAAGGGCTATTACGGCGACCTGACCGAAAAGCAATTCCGCCGCATCTATGCCGAGGCAGAGCGTCTGCGCGGCGACACCGGTGAGAACCTGATCGGCCTGCTGGAAAGCCGTCTGGATGCCATCGTGTACCGCGCGAAGTGGGTTCCGACCGTCTTCGCCGCACGCCAGTTCGTCAACCACGGCCATGTCACCGTGAACGGCAAGCGGGTCAACATCGCCTCCTACCGCGTCAAGGAAGGCGACGTCGTGCAAATCCGCGAGAAGTCGCGCCAGCTGGCACTCGTCATGGAAGCGATGGGTTCGTCCGAGCGTGACACCCCCGAATATCTCGACTGCGACAACTCCAAGCTGTCCGCCGTGTTCGTGCGCAAGCCCTCGCTGGGTGATGTGCCTTATGCGGTTCAGATGGAACCGAACCTGGTCGTGGAATACTACGCGAAGAACTGATCTTCGCAGTCCTGCGATTTCGATGGCCGTGTCCCGCAGGGGGCACGGCTATTTTCGTTTCAGGTGTTCAGCGCGGTGCCATGCGGATCGCGCCGTCCAGCCGCACGACTTCGCCATTCAACATGGAATTTTGCGCCATATGCGCGACCAGTGCTGCATATTCCGATGGTTTGCCCAAGCGAGCCGGGAAGGGTACTTGCGCGCCGAGCGAATCCTGCGCCTCCTGCGGCAGGCTCTCTAACATCGGGGTCAGGAACAGGCCGGGTGCGATGGCATTGACCCGGATGCCGGACCGCGACAGATCCCGCGCCATGGGCAGGGTCATGCCGACGATGCCGCCCTTGGATGCGGAATAGGCGACCTGTCCGATCTGCCCCTCGAATGCCGCAACGGAAGCCGTGTTGACGATCAGGCCACGCTCACCGTCCGCTGAAATCGGGTCGGCTTGCATCATGCCCGCAGCCGACTGGCTGGCGACGTTGAAGCTGCCCATCAGGTTGACCGCGATCGTCTTTGCGAAGGCATCGGGATCGTGGGACTTGCCGTCGCGGTCCACAGTCTTGATCGCCCAAGCGATACCCGCGCAGTTGATGCAAATCCGCTCTTGCCCATGCGCATCGCGAGCGTTTTTCAACGCGGCGGTCACGCTGGCGGCGTCGGACACGTCCACGGCGACGAAGGTGCCGCCGATATCGCTCGCGACCTTTTGACCGCGCTCCTCATCCCGATCCAGAATGGCGACGCGCACGCCCTGCTCAGCCAGCGCACGTGCCGTGGCCTCCCCCAGACCGGAGGCGCCCCCGGTAACGACGGCGGCGATTGAATTGTCCAGTTTCATAGTGGTCTCCCCTTCATTTTGAGGGGGATTGTTCACACCCCAAGGGGGAAGTCCAGCCTAACCTGTAGCGGTTTTCGCGCCTCTTTTGGCCTTGTCGCCGAACTGTTTCGCCAGACTCTCGATATCGTTGCCCGTGACCTTTGGAATGATGCGGTGGGTGGCGTTCACGAAGCAGAACAGTGCGAAGCCGAGCAGCCCGATACATACCGCGATCACCAGAATCTGGCCGTAGGCTTGCTCATGCAGCCATGAGAACGCTTCACCGACGCCACCGGCCTTTTGCGGATCGGCGGTCAGGCCGGCATAGGTGATGAAGCCACCAATCAGGGTGACGATAACCCCCTGTGCCGCGACGCCTGCCCTCAGCATCGGATCCCAGTTGCGGGTGAAGTGGTTGGAGGCAAGCGCCTCCCTGTACTTACGCTTCCACGCCTTGTGCAGATAATAGAGCCCCGCGCCGATCGTCACCAATCCGGCAACGGCAACCAGTGCCCGCCCGGCTGGCAGGACCATGACCTTGGATACCGCGTCCGATAGGCCGGAACCGCTGCCGCCGTCGCTGAGTTTGAACAGGGCGATGACCGCCAAAATACCGATTGTCAGATGCAGGCTTCCGGTGACGAGCATTCCTGTCCGCGCGATGATCCCCTTCGCGTCGGTGCCGTAATCCTCCAGATCGTAGGTCGCATCCACGACCCGCCAGACCGCATAGGCCAACATGCCGAGCGCGATCAAAACCAGAACCGGAATGCCCCATGCGCTGTCGCGGATCGAGGCAAGAGCCTCAGACGTGCCCTCAGCGCGTCCACCCGCCCAAACGGTGTAGAGCGAGACCCCCGCAACCACGAGGTAGACGATCCCCCGCCCCGCATATCCGGCACGCATTACGGGAATGGACCAACTCAGATCGTCCTTGCTCATCACATCGCTCCTGTCAGAATTGGCAGTACAACCCGACAGCAGCGTGCAGAGTTCCAAGCCGGTCCAAACGACGTGTCAGGACATCTGGCGCGCAATCAGCATTTTCTGGATATCCGAGGTGCCTTCGTAGATCTGGCAGACCCGCACGTCGCGGTAGATCTTCTCGATGCCATATTCGCTGAGATATCCGTAACCGCCCAAGGTCTGGATCGCGGCGGAGCAGACGTTTTCCGCCATCTCGGAGGTGAAGAGCTTGGCCATGGCGGCCTCACGCAGGCAGGGCGTGCCCGCATCCTTCATCCGCGCGGCGTTCAGGACCAACTGGCGCCCGGCCTCGATCTGCGTTTCCATATCGGCCAGTCGGAATTGCACCGCCTGATGTTCAAAGATCGCCTTACCGAAGCTCTGCCGTTCCCGCGCATAGCTCAGCGCCGCGTCGAAGGCTGCCTGTGCCATGCCCACCGCCTGCGCCGCGATGCCGATCCGCCCGGTTTCGAGTGAGGACAGCGCGATGCGGTAGCCCTCGCCCTCCTCCCCGATCCGGTTTTCGAAGGGGATTTCCATGTCGTCGAAGGTCAGGGCACAGGTGTCAGATGCCCTTTGGCCCAGCTTCTCCTCGACCTTCGCGACCAGAAAGCCGGGGGTGTCGTTCGCGACGTAGAAGGCCGACAGCCCGCGCTTTCCGGCCTCCGGATCCGTGACGGCAAAGATGATCGTCGCCCCACCGATCCGGGCGGAGGAGATGAATTGCTTGGCACCGTTCACCACGTAGCGGTCGTTGTGCTTCACCGCCCGCGTGCGCAGAGCGGAGGCGTCGGAGCCTGCGTGGCTCTCCGTCAATGCGAAGCAGCCGATATGCGCCCCCCGCGCGGCGGGTTTCAGCCACGATTCCTTTTGCGCGTCGCTGGCGAAGCGGTCGAGGATGGCGAGGAACGGCGCGTTGTGCACGCTGACCATGGTGGACACCGCGCCGTCGCCCTTCGCGATCTCCTCCAACGCCAGGGCATAGCTGACGTAATCGGCCCCGACGCCGCCCCATTCCTCGGCTATGGTCATGCCGAGGAAGCCCAGTTCCCCCAGCTCCGCCCGCACTTGCGGCTCGATCTCCGCCGCTGCCTCACGGGCCATGGCACCGGGGGCAAGGCGGTCACGGGCGAAGGCGCGGGCAGTGTCGCGGATCATGGTCTGGTCGTCGGTCAGCATTTTTATGTCCTGTGGTCAGGGAAGAAGGCGTTCGAATAGTCGGGTATCATCGCTGCGCCATCGGTCCACCTGCTTTTTTCCAGCCTGCGAAACCATCCTCGATATGGGAGACGTTTTCGAGCCCCATATCCTGCGCCGCCTTGGCCGCCAGCGCGGATCGCCAGCCCGACGCGCAATAGAACACGAAGCGGTTGCCGGTCTGGAAGGCCTCCTTTGCATAGGGGGAGGCCGGGTCGATCCAGAATTCCAGCATCCCCCGTGTGGCGTGAAAGGCGTCGGGGATCATGCCGTCGCGGCTCAGCTCACGCGGGTCGCGCAGGTCGACGAAGGTGACACCGGCCTGGCCGTGCAGCGACAGCGCATCGGTGGCGGGCATGTGGGCGACCTGGCTGTTGGCCTCTGCCACCATCTTCGCAACAGGACGGATGCTCATTGTTTCGGCCCGCCGTTTTCTTTCCATTCGCCGAAGCCGTTTTCCATGGCGCGCGCATCGTCCAGCCCCATGGATTTCGCGGTCTGGGCGGCCAATGCGGCGCGACCGCCGCTGGCGCAGTAGAATACATAGGTTTTCGATGGGTCCGCGAAGGCGGCCTTGGCCGAAGGCGCGCTCTGATCCACCGCGAATTCCAGCGTTCCACGCGGGATCGCCTCGGCCCCTGCGATGGTGCCTTGCGCGGTTTCGGGCGGTTCGCGCACATCGACGAAGGTCACGTCGTCGCGGCCGTGAAGCTTCATCGCGTCCGCGACGCTGATTGTGGGCACGTCCGCCTTGGCGGAGGAAACGCGGTCCTTGAGGCTTGTCATATCGATTTCGTCCTTTCAAATGCGGGCCGTGATCGCCGCTGATAATCCGGTGCGTGCGACCCGGCGGGTTGAAGATCAGCGAGCCAGCAGACGAATGCGCCGCCAAGCTCACTGACCGCTCCCGACAGAATATAGGAGTTCTCCGCTACTCCGACAGGGGGGGTGGAAAGTCGGTTAGGCGTGAACAGAACAGAGGCGGTATTAGTGGGACCCATGCTCATGAGCCCATTCCATCTTAGCAGGTTGTTCAATTTTCCCGGACCATTTCAGACCGCAATCCCTACCAACTGTGGGCAGCATGGCTGATATTCGCCGAAACAATGCGCGGGGATCCGTCGTCCGCACGCCAGTGCTTGGCGATTGCACCTTATGCGGGGTCAATCAGGATGCGGCGAGTCCAGTGCTTGGTTTCTGTGGATCTCGCCCATATCGAGCAAGGGTGATGCATCCAGGGTGGATGCGTTCAGCATGGACACGACCCGTTCCAGCGCAGCGACGATCATCGCTTGTTCCCAGTCTTCCATGGCTTCGAATTCATCAACATATTTCTGTTGCAGCGGATCGGGCATGCCTGCGATCGCGCCCCGGCCGGTGTCGGTCAGCTTGATGTTGGTCTGGCGTCGATCGACATCTGAACGCTGGCGTTCGATCATCGCTTTGGCGCCGAGCCTGTCGAGCAGGGTCGAGACGGTCGCAGCGCTGACTCCGAGTTGCTTGGCGATTTCCGTGGGCGTGGCTGTTTCACAGATCAGCAGGATTTGCAGGACGCGAACCTGCACCGGGGTCAGTCCCGCCGATCTGGCCAGATCGCGACCGTAAAGTTCGGTCGCCCGCAGGATTCGGCGCAAGGCGATGAGGGAAATATCGGTCCGGTCCACCACGCTCTCCTACGCCTGAGTGTCGTAGCAATTTAGGCGTTTCGGGCTGTTTTGCAAGATCATGAATTCATTAGCGTAGCAAATGACCGCAGGCGAGATGCGGGGCAAAAAGGCCGGATATCGACGGAATTATATGTGTAACTAACTGTTTATAAGTGGTAAAATCACATAAGAAATAATATTTCTTAGCCTAATTGATTTTATGATGAAGTATCGTATATCTAACCGACAACGAAGCAGAAGCCGAGGTATCCTGTGTTCGACATTCATAAGATCAAGTCGCGTCACGATGAAGTCCAGTTCCGCAAGCCCGACGCCGAGGATGGCGCGCGGATCTGGGAACTGGTCGCAGCGTGTAAGCCGCTCGACGAGAATTCGATGTATTGCAACCTGATCCAATGCGATCACTTCCGCGATACCTGCATTCTAGCCGAGCTTGATGGCGTACTTGTCGGCTGGATTTCCGGCTATGTCCTGCCTGGCGACCAGAATACGCTCTTTGTCTGGCAGGTCGCCGTTTCGCCGAAGGCCCGGGGCCTGGGCCTGGCCAAGCGGATGTTGGAACAGCTTCTGGCGCGTGACGAATGCCACGATGTCACCCGGATGCAGACGACCATCACCAAGGACAATGATGCAAGCTGGGCGCTCTTCCGCAGCTTTGCGGAGGCGCAGGACGGTGAACTTGAGCACGAGGCTCACTTCGAGAAAGAGACCCACTTTCAGGGCGAGCAGGACACCGAGCACATGGTGACGATCCAGCTGCCCGAGTCCGACGAGTTGGAGGCTGCGGCCTGAACGTCGCTGCCCGATTCCGGACCGGACACCCATAAAAAGGAAACCGTTATGACGACTGATATTTCAGCCGATAAATCCGTCTTTGCGCGCCGTGAGTCGCAAGTGCGCAGCTATTGCCGCAGCTTCGATGCGGTATTTGACCGCGCGTTGGGCGCGGAACTTTTTGACACCGAGGGCAATAGCTATATCGATTTCCTCTCGGGCTGTTCCTCTCTGAATTACGGCCATAATGACCCGGATATGAAGGCCGCACTGATTGCACATATTACCGGTGACGGCATCGCCCACGCGCTGGACATGTATACCAGCCCCAAGGCCGAGTTTCTGGAGACGTTCGAGCGTCTGATACTGGCCCCGCGCGGCATGGATCACAAGGTGATGATGACCGGCCCCACCGGTACCAACGCTGTCGAGGCAGCGATAAAGCTGGCTCGCAAGGTGACGGGGCGCAGCAACGTGATTTCCTTCACCAACGGGTTTCACGGAATGACGCTGGGCGCGCTGTCGTTGACAGGTAACGTAAGCAAACGCGCTGGCGCTGGCCTGCCGCTCGGCGATGTCACCCACCTGCCTTACGAGGGATCGCTGGGCGAGGATGTGGATACGCTCGCCATGGCCGAGGCCATGCTCGACAACGGCTCCAGCGGGATAGACGCGCCTGCGGCCTTCGTGCTGGAATTGGTGCAGGGCGAGGGCGGGCTGACCGCTGCGTCGCGCACATGGGTCGAAGGGATTGCGCGGCTGGCCAAGAAGCACGGCGCCAAGTTGATCGTCGACGACATTCAGGCTGGCATCGGCCGTGCCGGCAGCTTCTTCAGCTTCGACGAGATGGATATCGAGCCGGACATGATCCCGATGGCGAAATCGCTGTCTGGCTTCGGCCTGCCTTTCGCGCTGACGCTGATCAAGCCCGAATTGGACGTCTGGACCCCGGCCGAGCATAATGGCACGTTCCGGGGCAACACGCATGCATTTGTGACTGCCAAGGTCGCACTGGAAAAATTCTGGTCCGACAATGCGTTCAAGGACGAGATCACCGAAAAGGCGGCCGTTCTGACGGACGGCTTGCAGGGCATCGCTGACATGATCCCCGGCGCGCGGCTGAAGGGGCGCGGCATGATGCAGGGTGTCGATGTTGGCAGTGGCGGCCTGGCGGGTGCGATCTGCGCCGAGGCTTTCGCGCGCGGGCTGATCATTGAGACGTCCGGTTCCGAGGACGAGGTCGTTAAGGTCCTGGCCCCGCTGACCACGCCGATGGCGCAGTTCAAGGCAGGTCTGGAGGCCCTCACTGACGCTGCGTCCAGCTGCGTCGAAACCAAAATTGCAGCGGAGTAACAGCATGATTGTTCGTGATATCAAAGACTTGAAAAACACCGACAAGGACGTGCATGACGCCCAGTGGTCTTCCGTGCGAATGCTGCTGGCGAGTGACGGGATGGGGTTTTCGTTCCATATCACAACGCTGGAGGCTGGTTCGGAGCATACGTTCCACTACAAGAACCACTTTGAAAGCGTCTATTGCATGTCTGGCAGCGGCTCGATCACCGAACTTGCCACGGGCAAGACGCATGCGATCCGGCCCGGCGTCATGTATGCGCTGGATCAGCATGACAAGCATATCCTGCGCGCCGAAGAAGAGCTGGTAATGGCCTGCTGCTTCAACCCGCCGGTGACAGGCAGCGAGGTCCATCAGGCAGACGGCTCTTACGCGGCTGCCGACTGACGATATGCCGACGATATGAATGGCCGGGGCACGCACTGCACAACAGTGGCGCGCGCCACCCGTCCGACCAGAACAAGAGGAGTCCTGGACTATCCGGGGCGGACAACCATGAGCAGAGACACCCATACCGTTGAAAAGATCGGCGGCACCTCGATGAGCCGTTCGGCCGAGCTGCTGCAGCCCCTGTTGCTGAATGATGGCGGCGATCCCTATGGCCGTATCTTTGTCGTGTCGGCCTATGGCGGCATCACCGACATGCTGCTGGAACACAAGAAAACCGGCGAACCCGGCGTCTATGCTCATTTCGCCAATGCCGAAAACGCGCATGGCTGGTCCGACGCGCTGAACCGCGTGGCCAAGGCGATGGGCAACTCGCATTGCAAGGTGCTGAGCGCGCCGGGCGACATTCAGGCGGCAGATGATTTCGTGCGCGAGCGGATCGAGGGCGCGCGGTCGTGTCTGATCGATCTGCAACGCCTGTGTTCCTACGGGCATTTCCGCCTTAGCCAGCATATGGGTATCATCCGCGAACTTTTGGCGGGTCTCGGTGAAAGCCATTCAGCCTATGTAACGACGCTGCTTTTGCGCAGCGCGGGGGTGAACGCCCGTTTCGTCGATCTGAGCGGCTGGCGAGACGACCGCGAGCTCTCGCTGGACGAGCGGATCGAATTCGCGTTTCGCGATGTCGTTTGTGAGCGCGAATTGCCGATCGTGACCGGTTATGCGCAATGCACCGAGAACCTCATGTCGCTATATGATCGCGGCTATTCCGAAGTGACATTCAGCCGTCTGGCCGCCCAGACCGGTGCGGCCGAAGCGATCATTCACAAGGAATTTCACTTATCCTCGGCCGACCCGAAGCTAGTCGGGCTGGAGAACGTCAATAAATTGGGCCACACCAATTATGATGTTGCGGACCAACTGTCGAACATGGGGATGGAGGCGATCCACCCCTCCGCGGCCAAGACCTTGCGACAGGCGGGCATTCCGCTGCGGGTGACAAACGCATTTGAACCCTCTGATCCCGGCACGCTGATCGACGACGCCCCGGCCCGATCCCCGCAGGTGGAGATCCTGACGTCGCTGGATGTCTTTGCGCTTGAGGTGTTCGAACAGGACATGGTCGGCGTCAAAGGCTATGACGCGACAATTCTTCAGATCCTGACCCGGCACAATGTCGATATCGTTTCCAAGACGTCAAATGCCAACTCGATCACGCATTACGTCGATGCATCGCCAAAGTTGCTCAAACGCGTCGAAAACGATCTGGCTGTGGAGTATCCGACTGCCTCTGTCACGACTCGCGGGCTTTCCGTCGTGGCGGCGATCGGGCGTGATCTGAGCGGTTTGAATGCACTCGGTCGCGGCTTTGCCGCGCTGGAACACGCCGATATCGAGCTGGTCGCCGTGCAGCAAGGGCCGCGCAACGTGGACATCCAGTTTGTCACCACCCGTGACGATGCGGATGCCGCCGTCCGGGCCCTGCATCATGCATTGATCGAGCAGGCCAGTGAAAACAGGCGCGCGGTGCGCGGCACGAAGGTCAAGAGAGAGCCTCAGTTGGCGGCCTGATTCATGATCGCGAATGATGGTATTGTCACGTTAGCTCGCTGAGTGCGCGAGTTGGTATGGTGACCGTTGATCAAGCGACATTCGCCGCGGATTTCCAAGCTTCGAATGTTTCGAGCGGATAGTGAGAGCTGAGCGCAGGCAGAGAAGCGATTGCAGCTTGCTGACTGCATGGCGACGAAACGCTGCAATCCCCTCGGTGATCGGAAGGAGATTGTTGCGATGGCTCGCCTCGATCAGAGCTCGGATACTCCGCCGGGCATTCTGACCGCTTCACCGAACGGATTTCGGACAAAGTCGATCTCTCTATGATTGAGGTGCCGGTCGCCTGTAGTTCAGCTTGCTAAACCTAATGCAACAGGCCCCTGCCGCCTGATCGGCCGCCGGGCCGGAGGCCGACATCCGCGCAAAGTTGCACAGATGATCAGCCCGGCCCGGTACGGTGGTCAGGCGCGAGGCGCCTTCTCAGTCACGTTCGATGGCCAGGGCGGTGCCCTCACCCCCGCCGATGCAGATCGCGGCGAGCCCGCGTTTCAGGTCGCGTTTTTCCAGTGCATTGAGCAGGGTCACGATGATCCGAGCCCCCGACGCCCCGATGGGGTGGCCCAGCGCACAGGCGCCGCCATTCACGTTGACCTTGTCGTGGGGCGCGCCGGTTTCCGCCATGAAGGCCATGGGCACGACGGCGAAGGCCTCGTTCACCTCGAACAGATCCACGTCGTCGATGCTCCACCCCAATCGGTCGAGCACGGTTTTCGTGGCGGGCACGGGCGCGGTGGTGAACCAGCCGGGGGCCTGCGCGTGGCTGGCATGACCCATGATCCGGGCGCGGATGGTCAGGCCACGGGCCTTCGCCTCGGATTCGCGCATCAGCACCAATGCGGCCGCCCCGTCCGAGATGGACGAAGCATTCGCCGCGGTCACGGTGCCATCTTTGCGGAAGGCCGGTTTGAGGGTGGGGATCTTGTCCGGTCGCGCCTTGGCGGGCTGTTCGTCGGCGGCGACGATGCTTTCACCCTTGCGGGTCTTTAGCGTGACGGGCGTGATCTCCCCTTCGAAATCTGCCGCCAGCGCGCGTTCCAGCGAGGCGAGCGCGTAATCGTCCTGCGCCTGGCGGGTGAATTGGAACTTCTCGGCGCAATCCTCGGCGAAGGTGCCCATCAGACGGCCCTTGTCATAGGCATCCTCCAGCCCGTCGAGGAACATGTGGTCGATGGTTTGCCCGTGGCCCAGCCGCGCCCCGCCGCGCATGTTGGGCAGCAGGTAGGGCGCGTTGGTCATGCTCTCCATCCCGCCGGCCACGACAATTTCGCCATTGCCGAGCGCGAGCTGATCATGTGCCATCATCACGGTTTTCATGCCGGAACCGCACATCTTGTTGAGCGTGGTGGCGGGCACCCCCTCACCCAGACCGGCGGCGAAACCGGCCTGCCGGGCCGGGGCCTGACCCTGACCGGCGGGCAGGACGCAGCCCATCAGCAGCTCATCCACATCCGCGGGATCGACGGCGCTGCCAGCAAGGGCCGCCGCAATGGCCGCGCCCCCCAGTTGCGAGGCGGTGACAGATGAAAGCTCACCCTGAAAGCCGCCCATAGGTGTGCGCGATGCGCCGACGATGACGATTGGATCGTTCATGCAAGGTCCCCCGATATGGTTTACCGCTCTTGTGAACGGTCGTTCATATTATTCTGGCATGGCACGATTGCCCGATCAAGTCGGCAACATTGTACCCATACTCTTGGCGGGTCGGTGTTGCGTCCCATATAGGTGACTGAAAGTCTCATACCTTCCATTTCCATGACGACCGCTGCCCGTGCTATTCGGATGGCCTGGCCGCCTACCTTATATCGGGCCTGTATGCGGGCTCACTCGCCTGGAGATCTCATGGCCGATACCTCGACCCCATCCTATTCCCCGCGCAGCCGATGGCTGGACCGGACGACACCGCCCCATATCATAACCCTCGTCCTGATCGCGGGGATCGGTGCGTTGAACATGAACATCTTCCTGCCGTCGTTGCCAACCATGGCCACGTGGTTCGTGGCGGATTACGCGACGGTCTCACTGGCGATCTCGGCCTATATGGGGGCGACGGCGCTGTTGCAGATTTTCATCGGGCCGCTGTCGGATCGCTATGGCCGCAGGCCTGTCATGCTGGTTTCGACCGGCGTGTTCGTACTGGCGACGGTCGGCTGCCTGCTGGCGCAGAGCATCGAGACCTTTCTGGCCTTCCGTTTTTTGCAAGCGGTGATCGTAACGGGCATGGTGTTGAGCCGCGCCGTGGTGCGCGACATGGTCGGCCCGGATCGCGCGGCGAGCATGATCGGCTACGTCACCATGGGTACAGCCGTGGTTCCGATGATCGGGCCGACGCTGGGCGGGCAGCTGGATCTGTATTTCGGCTGGCACGGCAGCGTCGCATTCCTGATCATGGCAGGGGTGGCGATGTACGCGCTGGTCTGGGCCGACATGGGAGAGACGAACCACACGCGTTCCGCCTCGTTCGGGGCGCAGTTTCGCGCGTATCCCGAGCTTTTGACCTCACGCAGGTTCTGGGGATACGCGCTGGTCGCGGCGTTCGCTTCGGGGACGTTCTTCACCTTGCTCGGCGGGGGGCCATTCGTGGCGACGGTCATATTGGGGCTGAATGCGGCGGAGTTCGGGCTGTATTTCGCGCTGATCGCGGTGGGTTACATGGGGGGTAATTTTCTGTCCGGCAGGTTTGCCGCGCGGGTTGGGCTGGACCGGATGATGGTGATCGGCGGCTGCACGGCTGCGGCGGGCACGATCATCGCCATCGTTCTGTTTGGCGCGGGTTTCCTGCATCCTATCGTCCTGTTCGGCCCGATGGTGTTGGTGGGAATGGGCAATGGTCTGACGCTGCCTTCGGCCAATGCGGGCATGGTCAGTGTGCGCCCGCACCTGTCGGGGTCCGCTTCCGGTCTGGGTGGCGCGCTGATGATCGGAGGGGGCGCCGCCCTGGCCGCGATCGCCGGCGCCTTGCTGAGCGTGGAGAGTGGCGTCTGGCCGTTGTTGCTGATTATGCTGGCCACGGCATTGCTATCGGTGCTGTGCGCGATCTACGTCATTCGCAGAAGCCGCAAGGTCGCACCGCTGCCAGCGGAGTAAGACACGTCTGCCAGCGGAGTAGAGCACTGTCCGATCAGGTTGGCCGGCTGGAAGACGGATTGAAAACCCCGTCCCGTCGTTCTGCCCGATGCGGAAGGCGGGGCTGTCGCCCCATCACTCCCCCATGGCGATGCCTTCACGCCGGGGGTCGGCCGCTCCTGTCAGGGTGCCGTCCGGGGCGATGGTGATGACGTGCAGCCCGCTGTTAAGGTTGCGCACATTCGTTTCCTGACCAAAACCCTGCAACCCCTCGATCATTTCGGCGGCGTCGGTGCCTTCCTCCAGATCGGTGGTGCCGTTGCGATTGACGATATGACCGGCATTGATCGCCGATTGCGGGTCCATGCCCATGTCGATCATCCGCACCAGCGATCCGGCCACGTAGTTGATGATCCGGCTGCCCCCCGGCGATCCGATCAGGATCGCGGGCCGCCCGTCCGTCAGCACGATGGTCGGCGCCATCGAGGACCGAGGCCGCTTGCCGCCCTCGACACGGTTCGCAACCGGGCCTTCATCGCCCTCGGGGCGGAAGGAGAAGTCGGTCAGCTCGTTGTTGAGAAGGAAGCCATTCGTCATCACCCTGCTGCCGAACCCGGTTTCGATGGTCGTGGTCATCGAAACCATGTCGCCGTAGCGGTCCACGATCACCATGTGCGAGGTGCCGGGAAGGTCCGGGTTCGTGTCCGGCGACCACAGCCGAGTTTCGTCCCAGGTGGGCGTTCCCGCCTGCGCCTGCCCCATGGTGGTGGCCGGGTCGATCAGATCGGCGCGGGTCGCCAGATAACCCGGTTCGATCAGCCCCTCGGTCGGCATGTTCACGAAATCGCTGTCGGCCATGTATTTGCCGCGATCCGCATAGGCCAGACGCGCGGCTTCGATATAGTGGTGCCAGGCTTCGGCCTGCGACATGCTGGAAAGGTCGAAATTATCGAGGATGCCCAGCATCTGTCCGACGGTCAGCGCGCCCGAGGAGGGCGGGCCCATGCCGCAAACCTCATGCGCGCGGTAGAGCACGCAGACCGGCGTCCGCTCCACCACCTCATATGCGGCCATATCGGCCATCGTCAGAATGCCGGGATTTGTTTCTGTGCGCACGGCCTCCACGATGTCACCGGCAATGGCACCGGTGTAGAACGGGGCGATGCCCTCCGCCGCGATCAGGCGCAGCGTTCGGGCAAGGGCGGGATTGGTCAGCACCTCGCCCGCCTGACGTGGGGTGCCGTCCTCGTGAAAGAAATAGGCGGCGGTTTCGGGAAACAAGGCAAGGTCACGATCCGTCGCGCCCGCGATGCTGTCGGCCAAGCGGGGGCTGATCTCGAACCCGGTTTCCGCCGTCTCGATCGCCGGCTGGAACAGGGCGGCCCACGGGGTGCGGCCATGTTGCGCGTGCAGCCGGTCGAGCAGGGCGAGCGTTCCGGGCACCCCGACCGAGCGCCCTCCGGTCACGGCATCCCAGAATCCCAGCGGCTGACCGTCCTGGCCCAGCCAGTAATCCGGGGTCGCGGCCATGGGGGCCTTCTCACGCCCGTCCAGTGCCGTCAGGCGTTGTTGCGAGGCGTCCCAGAACACCAGAAACGCACCGCCGCCGAGGCCGGAGCTTTGCGGTTCGACCAGATTTAGCATCAGTTGCGTGGCAACGGCGGCATCGGCGGCGGACCCGCCTGCGGCCAGAACGTCATAACCCGCCTGCACGGCCAGCGGATTGGCGGCGGCGATCATGAATTCGGATGCGGTCACCGCGCTCTGCTCGGTCAGGGCGGTGGTCCGCTCCGGCTGGGCGGAGGTGTCCTGCGCAGGGGCAATGGCAGGCACGGCAAACATGGTGAAGGCGAACAGAATCTGTCGGTACATGTCGAAACCTCTCGATTGGTCTTGTGCTAAGATAGCGCGACGCAGCGTCACGTCGTGCGTTTTTTGTATGGCGCGCCTGTCCGATCCGCTGTGACATTGCGAACGGGGCTTGACGCTGGCGGGCTGCGCGGGGCACGACCCATGCCCGAGGGCCGCCGTGCGAGCGGTCTGCTGGGAGGCAAGAACATGAACGGTTTTTTCAAGTCTGTCTGCGCGGGCGCAGTGATCGCGGTGCTGGCCGTGCCCGCCATGGCGCAGGAGGTGACGTTGCGGTTTCAGCACTTCATCTCGAACGAAAGCGCGATCCCGAAATATTTCATGATCCCATGGGGTGCGACGATCGAAGAGGAAAGCGAGGGTCGCATTGATTTCGAGCTGTATCCCGCGATGCAACTGGGCGGCGCGCCGCCCGCCCTCTATCAGCAGATCGCGGATGGTGTGATCGACGGCGGGTGGTTCCCACCCGGCTATACCCCCGGACGCTTCCCAAGTGCGGAGGCGCTGCAACTGCCGTTCATGACCACGATGAACGCAGAGGAATCGAGCCGCGCCGCCTGGCGGTACTACACCGAGTTTCTGGAGGAGGAATTCGCAGGGGTAAAGGTTCTGGCCATCCACGTGCACGGACAGGGCGTTGTCCACACGCGCGGCCTGTCGGTCGAAACGCTGGAGGATATGGCCGGGCTGAAGCTGCGCGGCCCGTCGCAGCAGGCGAGCGCATTGCTGGAGGCGATGGGCGCCACGCCGATCGGCATGCCGGCCCCCGCCTTCCCCGAGGCTTTGAGCAAGGGTGTGGTCGATGGCGGCGTCATCCCGTGGGAGATCGTCCCCTCGCTGCGGGTGCACGAACTGGCCGATAGTCATACCGAGCTTGGCGGAGACCGTTCGCTCTATAACACGGTGTTCGTCTGGGCGATGAACCTCGACAGCTATAATGGCCTGCCGGACGATCTGCGCGCGATCATCGACGCGCATTCCGGGCTGGAGGGCTCGGCCTGGGCCGGGCGCGCGGCGAATACCGGTGACATTCCGGGTCGCGAAGCTGCCGTTGCGGCCGGAAATACCATGGTATTGCTGGACGAGGCGGAAACCGCGCGCTGGGCCGCGCTCGCCGATCCGGTGATTGCCGAGTGGATCGAACGGATGGAAAGCCGCGACATGCCCGGCGCCCGGATGGTCGAAAGGGTGCGGGAACTGGTGGCTGAGGAAGAGGATCGGGAACACCTGTCGCGTTAAGGCTTCGCTCATGCAATCATGATCGTGTGCACCCCAAGGCATCAGAGACGTGATTTCGATCAGGGGTGTCGCAGGTGAAGGGAAAATTCGGCAAGTGGCGGATATTGAAAACGGGCCCGGTATCGAGCGCCTTCTGGTCAGAACCCGAATGGTGGCATGGTTGATGTTCTTCGCCGGATGTCTGGCGGCGTGGTATGTGCTTTTCGTCTGGTCCTCGCATATGCAGGTCGGTTGGCTGGGCTTTCCCGGCATGACCACGCAGGTGTCGCTGGACACCGCGACGATTCAGGGGGGATTGGCCGGGCAGAGCGACATGCTCGACATGAACCGGTTCCTGTCGCTGTTTGCGATGTGGATGGTGATGATGGCGGCGATGATGCTGCCGACCTTCGTTCCGACGGCCCGCATTTTCATGGATCTGGTGGAGGCGGAAATCGCGCGACCGGTCGGGCTGGCCGGGTTGGCCGTCGGTTATACCGGTGTCTGGATGGGTGTGGCCGCATTGGTGGCGGCGGTGCAGACCGGACTGGTGCATATCGGGCTGACCGGCCCCACGGGGCAAAACATGTCGCCGCTGTTTTCCGCCGTATTGCTGATCGTCGCGGGCCTGTACCAGTTCACCGAGGCGAAGGACCGCTGCGCCCATCTGTGCCGAAGCCCGATGAGCATGTTCCTGGCGGAATTTCACCCCGGTCTGCGGGGCGGGATTGGGCTGGGGCTGAAGGCGGGGAAATATTGCGCAGTGTGCTGCTGGGGCCTGATCGCGCTCGGCTTTGCCGGAGGCATGATGAGCCTGCTCTGGATGGGGCTGGCGACCGTTCTGATGGTGCTGGAAAAAACGCCGAAGATCGGTCGGTGGTTGACCGCGCCCATCGGGATCGGTCTGGTGGCACTCGGACTGGGGGTCGCGGGACGCGGCTTTCTTGGCTGAGGGCTGAACAAATCTGAGCCAAAATCTGAGCCAAAAACGGAGGAAGACATGAGTTTCAACGCTTTGGTGGTTCGCAAGGACGACGAGGGAAAGACTTCGGCACAGGTCGAGCAGATCGAACTGGACGATCTGCCCGCAGGTGAGGTCGTGGTCGCCGTCGAATACTCTACGGTGAACTACAAGGACGGCCTGTGCATCGGCCCGGGCGGCGGTCTGGTGCGCGACTATCCGCATGTTCCGGGCATTGATCTGGCCGGAACCGTCGAAACCTCGGACGATGCGCGGTATTCCCCCGGCGACAAGGTGGTCCTGACAGGCTGGCGCGTGGGTGAGAATCGGTGGGGCGGATATGCGCAAAAGGCACGGGTGAAGGCCGACCATCTGGTGCCATTGCCCGATGGGTTGAGCACGCGCGACGCAATGGCAGTCGGCACCGCCGGCTTCACGGCAATGCTGGCGGTCATGGCGCTGGAGGATCACGGGCTGAAGCCTGGCACCGGCCCGGTTCTGGTCACCGGCGCGGCGGGGGGTGTCGGCTCGGTCGCCACCGCCATTCTGGCCGCGCGCGGGTATGAGGTCGCCGGTGTGACCGGACGGCCCGAAACTGCAGATTACCTGCGATCGCTGGGCGCAACGCAGATCGTCGCGCGTGAGGAGATCAACGAGACGGTAAAACGCCCGCTGGAGGCTGAAACCTGGGCCGGATGCGTCGATGCCGTCGGCGGTGCAATGCTGGGCCGTGTGCTGGGACAGATGAAATACGGTGCTTCGGTCGCGGCGGTCGGACTGGCCGGTGGTGCGGGTCTGCCCGCCACGGTGGTGCCGTTCCTGCTGCGCGGTGTGAACCTGCTGGGCATCGACAGTGTGATGCAGCCCTATGACAACCGCGTTCGTGCGTGGCAGCGTGTCGCCAGCGATCTGCCAATGGACAAGCTGGCGCAGATGATCCAACCGGCGGGACTGGGCGATTTGCCGAAACTTGGCGCGGACATTCTGAAAGGCCAGGTGAAGGGCCGCGTTTTGGTGGACGTGAACGCTTGATTTCGGGACTGGTGGCCGGGTCTGGTCACTGGGCCTGATTTGGAGCCTGATTTCGCGGATGGGTCGCAATCTGCGACCTTATGACGTAGGAAGGGGGGTATATCCCCCGGGATGCGACCCGGTAACCCGCGATATTTCAGGAGAGATTGGCCCATATGACGGACACGAACACGCACGGCATTCCCGCGCCCGAGGGGGACGCGGACATCATCGACACGGAATATGAAATCGGACAGGACAATATACGGGCCTCGATCGGTCCGTTCGGATTGGACATCCACAATCCGGTATTCCTGATCTCGGGCCTCGCGATCGTGGCGTTCGTGTTCTACACCATCGCGCTGCCGGAACAGGCCGGAGGTGTGTTCAGTGCGATGTTCGATTTCACCACCCAGACATTCGACTGGTTCTTCATCGGCGCGGGCGATCTGGTGGTGCTGTTCGCCCTGCTGCTGATCGTGTCGCCCTATGGCAAGGTCCGTTTGGGCGGGCGTGATGCGGTCGCGGATTACACCTATATCGGCTGGTTCGCGATGCTGTTCGCGGCGGGGATGGGCATCGGCTTGATGTTCTACGGCGTGTCGGAACCGCTGACGCACTTCTCCACCGCTCTGGGTGGTACGGTAAGTGAAGGCGGGTTGCGATCCGACTGGGCGCCGCTGGGCGGGGCACTGGATGATGAGCCCGGCTCGCTGCGTCTGGGCATGGCGGCGACGATCTATCACTGGGCGCTGCATCCCTGGGCAATCTACGCGACGGTGGCGCTGGCGCTGGCGCTGTTCACCTATAACAAGGGTTTGCCTCTGACGATCCGGTCCGCGTTCTATCCGATCTTTGGTGAGCGTATCTGGGGCTGGTGGGGCCATATCATCGACATCGTGGCGGTGTTCGCTACGCTGTTCGGTCTGGCCACTTCGCTGGGCTTCGGCGCGACGCAGGCCAGTGCGGGTCTCAACGAGCTGTTCGGCATTCCGATGGGCCGCACGACGGAGGTTGTGTTGATCACCCTGATTACGGCGGTCGCGCTGATTTCGGTTCTGCGTGGTCTGGACGGTGGGGTGAAAATCCTGTCGGAGATCAACATGGGTCTGGCCGCGTTGCTGGCGCTGTTCGTGCTGCTGGTCGGACCGACAGTGTTTCTGATCTCGTTCTTCTGGGAGTCGCTGGTCGCCTATGTGCAGTTCCTGCCCGCGCTGTCGAACCCGTTCGGACGTGCCGATGTGAACTACAGCCAGGGCTGGACGGCGTTCTACTGGGCGTGGTGGATCAGCTGGTCGCCCTTTGTCGGCATGTTCATCGCGCGGGTCAGCCGGGGCCGCACGGTGCGCGAATTCGTGATCTGCGTCCTGTTGATCCCCAGCATGGTATGCGTGATGTGGATGTCGATCTTTGGCGGAACGGCCGTACATCAGGTGGTCGCGGACGGCTATACCGCAGCGCAGGATGCGGACCTGCCGTTGCAGTTGTTCAGGATGCTGGACGGGTTGCCTCTGGCGTCGATCACATCGTTCATCGGCATCATTCTGGTGATCGTGTTCTTTGTCACCTCGTCGGATTCCGGGTCGCTGGTGATCGATACGATCACGGCGGGTGGCAAGGTCGATGCCCCGTTGCCGCAGCGGGTGTTCTGGTGCGTGTTCGAAGGCGCGGTCGCGATCGCGCTGCTGATCGGCGGCGGACTGGCGGCGTTGCAATCCATGGTGATCTCCACCGGGTTGCTGTTCACGCTCGTCCTGCTGGCGATGTGCTATTGCATCTTCAAGGGATTGCAGAGCGAGCGGGCAGAACTGAACCAGAAATGATGTGTCGGTGATCTGACTGACAGGTTGCGGGCGCGAGGTTTCACAACCCCGCGCCCGTTTTCATTTGGCGCGCCCCTTGGCTGGTGGTCGTCGCGAAGCCCCGCTAGGCTGCCGTGAAACCGAACGGAGGGATGGTCTATGGCGACGCTGGATGTGGATTTCGTGCGGGCGCAGTTTCCCGCCTTTGCCGACCCCTCACTGCGGGGGCTGGCTCATTTCGAAAATGCTGGCGGCTCGTTCGCCTGTGGGCAGGTCATTGACCGGCTGACGCGGTTCTATACCTCGCGCAAGTTGCAGCCCTATGGCGACACCGCGCCCAGTGCCGCCGGGGGGGCGGAGATGGACGAGGCGCGGTCGCGTCTGGCCGCCATGCTGAACGTCGGTGAGGATGAGATCGCCTTTGGCCCCTCGACCACGCAGAACACCTATGTGCTGGCCAATGCCTTTCGCCAGATGATGCAGCCGGGCGACGCGGTGATCGTCACCAATCAGGATCACGAGGCCAATTCCGGCCCGTGGCGACGGCTGGCTGACGAGGGCTTCGAGGTGCGCGAATGGCGCATGGATGCAGAGGGTCATCTGGCGCTGCGCGATCTGGAGGCGTTGCTGGATGATCGGGTGCGGGTGGTCTGCTTTCCCCATTGCTCGAACCTGATCGCGCAGATCAACGACGTGCCCGCCATCGTGGCGAAGGTACATGCGGCAGGTGCGCTGGCCTGTGTCGATGGGGTCAGCTATGCGCCGCACGGCCTGCCCGATGTCGGGGCGCTGGGCGCGGACATCTATCTGTTCTCCACCTACAAGACCTACGGCCCGCATCAGGGGATCCTGTGCGCCACCCGCGCCGTGATCGACGCGCTGCCCAATCAAGGGCATTGGTTCAACGCGAAATATCCCGGCAAGCGGCTGACCCCTGCCGGGCCGGACCACGCGCAGATCGCGGCCTGCGCTGGGATCGCCGATTACATCGACGCGCTGTATGCGCACCATTTCGAAGCTGAGCCGCAGGCCGGGCCGGTTGCCCGCGCCGCGCGAGTGCACGATCTGATGCGGGCACGGGAAATGGCGCTTACGGGACCGGTGCTGGAATGCCTGTCGGATCTGGACGTCAGGGTGCTGGGGCCGCTTGACCCGGCAGACAGGGCGCCGACCATCGCGCTGCATCATGCCCGCAAGGGCGCCGATCTGGCGGCCGATCTGGCGACGGACGGGATCATGTGCGGTGGCGGGGATTTCTACGCCGTCCGCTTGTTGGAGGCGATGGGCATCGATCCGGCGCATGGTGTGCTGCGCGTCAGCTTCACCCACTATACCAGCGAAGAGGAAATCGACCGGTTGTGCGGGGCCTTGCGGCGGGTTTTGTGAAATCATCGCCGGAAAGGTGATCCGAAGGACGGGGGGCGTCGTAAGAAATACGACACCTTGCGATGGAGATGACCCCCCTTGGCCGATGGCACTGCACATGATGGAAATACCGTAAGGACGGCGATCCTGTGGTTGCGCCGCGATCTGCGTCTGGCGGATCATCCGGCGCTGTGCGCCGCGGCCGAGGCGGGCATCGTGATCCCGGTCTTTATCCGCGACGCACAGGTTGAGGCGATGGGCGCGGCGGCGAAATGGCGTCTGGGCCTGTCGCTGGCCGATCTTTCGCAGGCGCTGGCGGCGCGCGGATCGCGGCTGATCCTGCGCTCCGGCCCCCCGGCGGAGGTCTTGCAGACATTGGCGGCCGAGGTCGGCGCGCAAGACGTGCACTGGTCGCGGCTGTATGACGGGGCCTCGGTCGAGCGGGACACCCGCGTCAAGGAGACCCTGCGCGATGCCGGTTTGAGCGTGATCAGCCATCCCGGCCATGTCCTGCACGAACCCTGGACGGTCCAGACGGGCAGCGGCGGCTATTACAAGGTCTTCACCCCCTATTGGAAAAATGTGCGTGAGGTCGCGGTGCCGCAACCGCTGCCGGTGCCACAGATCGAAGCCCCGGCGAATTGGCCGGAAGGTGAGACTCTGGGCGATTGGGCGCTGGGTGCCGCGATGCGGCGCGGCGCGGATGTCGTGGCGCAGCACGTCAATGTCGGTGAAAAGGCAGCGATGGCGCGGTTGGATCGCTTCCTCCAAGACGGGATCGAGGATTACGCGACCGACCGCAACCGCCCCGACCGGGACGGGACCTCGCGCTTGAGCGAGCACTTCACCCTGGGCGAGATCGGCATTCGTACCGTCTGGCACGCGGCCCTGCGCCCCGCCACGGGGGCGGAGACGTTTCGCAAGGAACTGGCCTGGCGCGATTTCGCCTGGCATCTGGTCTATCACACCCCGCATATCGAGGACCGCGACTGGCGCGAGGAATGGCGCCACTTCGCCTGGCGCGAGGACAGCGCCGATGCCGAACGCTGGCGTCGGGCCATGACGGGGGAGCCGATCGTCGATGCCGGACTGCGTGAGATGTACGTGACCGGATATATGCACAACCGGGTGCGGATGATTGTCGCCTCTTACCTTACGAAACATCTGTTGACCGATTGGCAGGTGGGCCTTGCCTGGTTCGCGGATTGCCTGATCGACCACGACCCGGCCTCGAACGCGATGGGCTGGCAGTGGGCGGCAGGATCGGGGCCGGACGCCTCGCCCTTCTTTCGTATCTTCAATCCCGAAACCCAGGCCGAGAAGTTCGACCCCGATGGGCGTTATCGTCGCAGGTGGCTGAACCCTGAAACTTCCCCGGATGCTGCCGCGTATTTTCGGGCAATTCCAGACAGCTGGGGCATGTCACCGGACGATCCTTATCCCGATCGCATGATCGGGTTGAAGGAGGGCCGGCAAAGGGCGCTGGACGCCTACGAGACTTACAAGGAAGGGGCGGACACGTGAAAATCGCAATCATCGGCTCAGGCATTTCGGGCATGGGCGCGGCCCTCGCACTCAGCGAAGCGCATGAGGTCACATTGATCGAGGCGGCGGAGCGGTTCGGTGGCCACGCCAATACGGTGGAGGTGGACGGCACGCCCGTGGACACCGGGTTCATCGTCTACAACCACGACAATTATCCGAACCTGACGGGACTGTTCGCGCATCTGGACGTGCCCACCAAGGAGTCCGACATGTCGTTTGGCATGTCCATGAATGGGGGCAGCACGGAATATGCCTGCGATAACCTGTGGAAAATCTTTGCCCAGCCGACGAACCTGCTGCGGTCGACCTTTCGCAAGGGCGTGCGTGAGATCCTGCGCTTTCATGAGGAAGCCCCCGTCGATCTGGAGGCTGGACGGTTGCGGGGCATCAGCCTCGGCTCCTATCTGAAGCGCAAGGAATATTCCGACTGGTTGCGCGACAGTTTCCTGTTGCCGATGGGCGGGGCGATCTGGTCCACGCCTGTGGGCGATATGCTGGATTTCCCGGCGGAGAATTTCGTCAATTTCTTTCGCAATCACGAATTGCTCAACGGGAACGGCGCGGGCAAACGCTGGCGGACGGTGGACGGGGGCAGCCGGGAATATGTCCGCCGTCTGATCGGGGCGCTGCCGCTGGCCGTCGCGGGTGCGAATGTGGTCGAGATCACGCGCCCCGCCGGGCGGCCGCATCTGCGGTTCGCGGACGGGTCCGAGGCGGCATTCGATCAGGTCGTTCTGGCGACACATGCACCGCAGGCCCGCGCCCTGCTGGCCGACATCGACCCGCAGGAGCGTAGCATTCTGGGGGCGTTCGGAACCTCCTCCAACCGGGCTGTCCTGCATTCGGACCCGGCGCTTATGCCGCGCCGCCGCCGCGTCTGGTCCAGTTGGAATTTCCTCAGCGATGGGGCGCAGGACGGAACGCGCCCGGCACCGATCACCTATTGGATGAACCGTTTGCAGGGGATCGACCGGGCGCAGCCCTTGTTCGTCAGCCTGAATCCGGGGGTGGAGCCGGACCCCGCGCTGGTCCATGCAACGTTCGACTATGCGCATCCGCTGTTCACGCAGGCTGCCTTTGACGGGCAGCGCGACATTGACGCGATTCAAGGTCGGGGTGGTGTGTGGTACGCTGGCGCATGGCTGGGTTACGGATTTCACGAGGACGGTTTGCGCGCGGGTCTGCGGGTCGCCGCCGCAATGGGCGTAGAACCCGCATGGCGGGGCGAGGATGCGGCTCCGATCCTGTCACCCATGACACAGGCGGCCGAATGAACCCCGCCATCACCCTGTATACCGGACATGTCATGCACATGCGGTTGCTGCCGAAACGGCATCGGTTCCGCTATCGCGTATTCTCATGCCTCTTCGATCTGGACCGGATGGGCACGGCGATGCGGGACAGCCGGGTCTGGGGTCGGATCCTGCGCTTCGATGCGAAGGATCACGGCCCGCGGGACGGGTCGGACCTGCGCCCATGGGTCACGCGGATGCTGGCCGATCACGATCTGCCTGCGCCGGCGCGGGTGGAGTTGCTGTGTTTTCCCCGATTGTGGGGCATCGTGTTCAACCCGTTATCGGTCTACTTTTGCCGCGATGCGCAGGATGAGGTTTATGCGACGCTCTACGAGGTGAAGAACACCTATGGCGGGCAGCAGGTCTATGTCCTGCCGGCTCAGATTCAGGGCGGCGCGATCCGGCAGCGGCAGCAGAAGACCTTCTGGGTTTCCCCCTTCATTCCGATGCAGCAGACCTACCGATTCGACGTGCAGCCGCCGGGCGCGCGGTTGTCGCTGCGCATTCGTCAGCATGGCGATGACGGCGACGTTCTGATCGCCACGCAGACCGGCCATGGACAGATCGCCACCGACCGGGCGCTGTTGCGGGCGGTGGCAACCCATCCGCTGATGACGCTGAAGGTGATTGTGGCGATCCACTGGCAGGCGCTGCGCCTCGCCCTGAAGGGGGTGCGCTTTCTGGGAACCACCGACCCCGCCACACGATAAACATTCATTTGATTTTTGGATTCAGACTGCCGAGAGTTTCGATATGACGTATTTGACGACGACTTCGGGCCAGACGGGCCTGCCACGCTGGTTCGGGCAAGGCTTCGCGATCCTGTCGAACATCCGCGCCGGAACCATCGACACGCATCTTCCCGACGGCCGGATCTTTCGTGCCGAGGGGGCTGAGCAAGGCCCCTATGGCCGGATCGAGGTCAAGGACGGCGCGATGTTCGCCCGTGTCGTGCGCGACGGGGAGCTGGGATTTTCTGAGGCCTTCATGGACGGGCAGTGGGATACGCCCGATCTGCAGGCGCTGCTGGACGTGCTGTTGCTCAACAACGAGCAGATCGGCCGGAATGCGCCGGGGATCGCACTGGTACGGATGTGGGAGCGGGCGCGCCACTGGATGCGCCGCAATTCCCGCGATCAGGCGCGCAGGAACATCAGTTACCACTACGATCTGGGCAACGAATTCTACGGCCTGTGGCTGGACGACACGATGAGCTATTCCTCCGCCTTGTTCACCCATCCACAGCAGGCGCTGGAGGCGGCGCAAACCGCGAAATACGCCTCGATGTGCGATGAGCTGGGGGTCAAGCCGGGCGATCATGTTCTGGAAATCGGCTGCGGCTGGGGCGGTTTCGCGGAATACGCGGCGAAGGAACGGGGCGCGAAGGTGACCGGCCTGACCATCAGCCAGCAGCAGCACGATTACGCCGTCGAGCGTATCGCTCGTGCCGGATTGCAGGATCAGGTTGAGATCGCGATGCGCGATTATCGCGATGAAACGGGAACCTATGACGGCATCGCCTCGATCGAGATGTTCGAGGCGGTTGGCGAGCAATACTGGCCGACCTATTTCGACGCCGTGCGCGCCCGGTTGAAACCTGGCGGTCGTGGAACGTTTCAGATCATCACCATTGCCGACAAGCTGTTCCCGGAATACCGCAAGAGCGTCGATTTCGTGCAGAAATACGTCTTTCCCGGCGGAATGCTGCCTTCGGTGTCGGCCCTGCGTGAGCAGTTCGCGCGGGCGGAGTTGAGCGAGGTCGGCAATATCCAGTTCGGGCAGAGCTATTCCGAAACCCTGCGCCGCTGGCATGAGGCGTTCAATGCCCGTTGGGATGAGATCGCGGCGCTGGGCTTTGACGATCGGTTCCGCCGCATGTGGAATTTCTATCTGACCAGTTGCGCCGCGACCTTCCGCTACGAGACGACAAATGTCGTCCAGATGACCGTCAGACGGTGAGGGACAAGAGCGGGCTGAGGCGCCGCGCACTGGCTGCCTATGCCGCCCCTGCTCTGCCAATGGCGGCGCTGTACCTGCCTGTCTATGTCTTTCTCGCTCAGTTCTGGTCGGGCACGATGGGGGTGTCCGTCGGGGTTATCGGTGCCGTGTTCATCGCGGTGCGATTGCTCGATGCGATCACCGACCCGGTCATGGGTTGGCTGTCGGATCGGGTGACCATAGGGGGATTGCGGCGTAAGCCGTGGTTGCTGTTGGCCCTGCCCGGCATCGGGGCAGCGGTGTGGGCCTTGCTGGTGCCGCCGAACGGGGCCGGGATCGTCTGGTTCGCAGGCTTCCTGGTATTGCTGACCATCTCGTGGACCATGTACCTGACGCCGTATTTCGCATGGGGCGCGGAGTTGACCGGCGATTATGCCGAACGCGCCCGCGTGACCGTCTGGAGGGAGACGGCGGGCCTGATGGGAACGGTCTGCGCCATGCTGCTTTACGGAACGGCGGAGGCGGGCACCGGGTTGCAGCGGATCGCATTGCTGGTGATGATTGGCTTGCCGGTGCTGACCCTGCTTGCGCTGCGCGCGCCAGAGGGGGCTGTCAGGCCTGCACCGGGAAGGGAGGCGTTGTGGCGGGTGCTGCGCACCGACCCGGTGTTCGGACGGTTGTTGCTGGCCTATCTGCTGAACGGGGCGGCGAATGCGCTGCCCGCGACGCTGTTCCTGTTTTTCGTTGAATTTCGGTTGGGGGACGCGGCGGCGGGGGGACCGCTGCTGATCGCGTATTTCGGGGCTGCGATGCTGGGCGCGCCATTGTGGATCTGGGCGGGCAAGCGGTTCGACAAGCATCGGGTCTGGTGTCTGGCCATGCTCTATGCCTGTGCGATCTTCGCGGCGGCCTTCACGTTGGGACCGGGCGATGTGACGGGATTTGCCGTGATTTGCGTGTTGAGCGGACTTGCGCTGGGCGCGGACCTGTCCCTGCCGCCCGCGATGCAGGCCGATGTGGTGGACGTGGACACGCTGCGCAGCGGCGTGGCGCGGACCGGTGCGTTCTTTGCGCTGTGGTCAGTGGCGACCAAGGCCTCCGTTGCGGTGGCAGGGGGCGTGGCGCTGATCGTTCTGGAATGGCAGGGCTTTTCGGCGCAGGGCGGCAATGAGCAGGGTGCGCTGATCTGGCTGGCCGGTCTGTACGCGCTGGCGCCGGTCGCGCTGAAACTGGCGGCGGTGGCGCTGATGTGGCGGTATCCGCTGGGGCGTGAGGTTGCGACGTCCAACCGGGCGCGGATCGAGGGTTAGCTCTTGCGCCGATCCTGGCCGTTCCAGCCGGTCGCCTTTCGCACGGCGGCGATATAGGCGCGGTTGGGCAACAGGCCGAAGGTCTTGAGCAATATCTCGAACCGGGTGGGAAATGCGATTTCGAATCCCGGCTTGCCCAGGCCCGCGACGATCCGCGCCGCCGCGTCCTGCGGTTGCATCAGGAACGGCATGTCGAATTCATTGACGGCGGTCGCCTCTGTATCGACGAAGCCGGGGTTGATGACGGAAATCCGCACGCCGAGATCTTCGAGGTCCATGGCCAACGCCTCGCAATAGGCGATCAGCGCGGCCTTGGTGCCGGAATAGACCGCTGCGTCCGGCAACCCGCGATAGCCTGCGACGGAGGCGGTTACGGCCAGATGCCCGGTCCCCTGAGCGATCATCGTCTTCAATACCGGATCGGTACAGTTGGAGACGCCCTCCAGATTGACGCGCCACATTTTCGCAGCGGTGGCTGCATCGAAATCATTGGCACGCATCGGCGTGTAGACCCCAGCGTTGAGCAAGGCGAGCGCGAGGGGACGCTCCGCCGTGATCCGCCCCACGATCTGCGCCATCTGCTCGGCATCGGTGACGTCGCCGGGGGTGGGAATGATACGACCTGCCGGACCCTCCGCCGCAAGGGTGTTCAGGTCGTCCTCGCCCCGCGCGGTGGCATGGATCGTCCAGCCAGCCTGCGCCAGTTTCAACACCGTCGCGCGCCCGATGCCGCCCGACGCACCCGTCACCCATGCGACACCGTCATCGGGGGTCATGACCTTGGAAAACACACTCATGATTCACTCCAGATTGCGGCTAAGGCAGGGCTGAGACTGTCGGCGATATAAGTGACCTGCGATCCGCGGGCGTCAAACGTGCTGCCGGCCCATTCCCCTGATGCGGTGTAGTGGACCGTGGCGGGAAGCTTCGCCCCCAGCGCATAGGCCGTCGTCGCCACGGTGCCGCCCGATACCGGGTAACTGGCCGTGCCCGTCCGGGTCGCGCGGATGTCGAGCGGTGTGCCGCCCTGCGTGCTGATCCAGACGGGGCGATCCAGAATGGCCGGGTTCCAATAGCTCGTCGTGCCCACATCCGCATCCGCAGTGCCCGCGAATGCGGAGCCGTCTATGCGGATCACAGACCCGGACCGATCGGCGTTCACGAAGGTCGCATCCCCGTTATTGTCACTGCGCGACCGAATGCTTCGTAACATGCCATTTTGCCAGATTTCGCGGCTCGTCATCTCATAGCGATAGGCGACGAGGCCCAGAACGCGCACCGCGATCGCGATGCTGACGTCCACCGTCACCGTATCGCCGGAGCGGCCGATGCTGATGTCGTGGGTTCCAATCTCGCTGCCCGCACGATCCAGACGATAGCGGCGCGATGCCGTCTGCGCCCGGGCCACGGATGGCATGGCCAGGGCGGCAACACCGATGGACATGAGCGTGCGGCGCGACAGGATCATGTGAACAGGTTCAGCGCACGGGAGAACGGGCCGGTGAAGCGCATCTTTCCCGACATCACGATCAGACAGTAACATATTTCGTCTCCCGTAATTCGGGGGCGGTGGTCATGATCGCCGTCCGCCTCCGCGATGTCGCCGCGCCGCAGGACGGTGTCGCCGTCGGTCATTTCACCTGACAGGATCAGGGTCGCTTCCTCACCATGATGGGTGTGTTGCAGCATCCCCGCGCCTGGCCGCGCGCGCAGCAGGGAAACGTCCTCCCCCTCGGAATAGCCTTCGAGGACGTATTCGTGCAGCCCGGGCAGACGGAATTGCCAGTGCAGATCGTCCACCGGTCGCCCCAGAACGGCGGCCAGAGGGGCAGGCAGGATGCCCAGCGGTTCGGGGGCGGGGTCCTCGGGCGGGTCGCCTTCCAGCGTGTCGAGGCGGGTCAGCGTGCGGTTCAGAGCGTCCTTGGCCAGGGGCACGGCGGGCGCGTCGTGCAGCAAGGCCCCCCCGACATCCTGCATCAGGTGGAGCCGCTCCGCGCAATGCGGCGCGATGGCCAGATGGCTTCGCATCAGCAAATCCACGCCCGGCGTCGCGGTGCCGGACGCGAAGGCGGCGAGCATGGCGTCAGAGGGCAGGTGGCTGGTCATTATGCGCACATTCCGGTCGTTTCCTTTACCCCCCTTTTACGTCGTCCCGAGGCGGGTGGATCAACCACAATAACGTTTCGACAAAGTTTTTTGTCTGGGCTATCGCGGGGCCGAACCGAACGAGGAGCGCCCGCCATGACCCGCCACCTGTTTTTCTACGGCACGCTGCGCGATGCCGAAACGCTCGACACTGTGATGGGACCATACGCGGAGGTCATCAACGCGAGTGAGGCGACGCTGCCCGATCACGCGGTGGTGGAGGTTCTGGGCGAGGATTATCCGGTTATCGTGGCGCGCCAGGGTGCTATGGCGCGGGGTGTGCTGGCCTCAAACCTGCCGCAGGGCGCGGTCGAGCGGCTGCGCTATTTCGAGGATGAGTTCGACTATGCGCTGGAAACCCGCACCGTGCACACGGCAGACGGACCGCGGGAGGCGGAGGTCTTCTTTGTGCGGGGCGATCATTTGAAAACCGGCGGATCGTGGGATTTCGAAAGATGGGCGCGAAAGCATCAGGCCGCCTTCGTCGAATGCGCGCGTGAGCTGATGGCGCTGTACGGGCAGGTGCCGGATAAGGATGTGGATCGTATCTGGCCCGGCATCCGCTTTCGCGCCTATGCCCGTGCACGCGCCCGCGCGGAACGCCCCGCCGTGATCCACCGCAGCGGATTGAGCCGCAAGGATGTGGAGGTCGAGCGGACCGAAAGACCCTATGTGGATTATTTCGCTGTAGAGGATCTGCGGCTGTGCCACCGGACTTTTGCCGGTCAAATGCAGGGGCCAATGGATCGGGCGGTTTTCGCCAGCGGCGATGCGGTCGCCGTGCTGCCATGGGATCCGCGCACGGATCGGGTGCTGATGATCGAGCAGTTCCGCCCCGCGCCCCTGGCCCGAGGCGCGCAGGTGCCATGGTTGCTGGAGCCGATTGCCGGGCGCATCGACACCATCGAAACCGCCGAACAGACCGCCCGGCGCGAGGCGGAGGAGGAAGCCGGCCTGACCATCGGACGCATGGACGCGCTGCCGCCCTTCTATTCCAGCCCCGGTTGCCTGACCGAGCAGATGAGCTGCTATATAGCCGAGGCCGACCTGTCGCAGGCGGGGGGCGTGCACGGGCTGGATACGGAACATGAGGATATTCGCTCGGTTCTGCTGGATGTCGCGGATCTGCGCGATGCTCTGACCTCGGGCGAGGTTGAGAACGGGCCGCTGATCGTTCTGATCCAGCATCTGCTGATCCATCATGATCGTCTGCGGTCCGCCTGGGGGTGAGGTGGGGCCTCCGGCGGGGATATTTGGCGAAAGTGAAAGGCTCGGTGCGCTTGATGGTCGGGCAAGGAGGCTCTAGGTTCTGAGGGCAAAGATCGGGGAGCCTGCCATGCGCAACGTGTACGAAAACCTGCCGGAGAGCATCGGAAACACGCCGCTGATCCGGCTGCGTCAGGCCAGTGAGGCCACCGGATGCGAGATCTGGGGCAAGGCCGAGTTCCTCAACCCCGGCCAGTCGGTCAAGGATCGGCCCGCGCTCTATATGATCCGCGACGCGGTCGCGCGCGGCGATTTGCGACCCGGCGGCACCATTGTCGAGGGGACAGCGGGCAATACCGGCATCGGGTTGAGCCTGGTGGGCGCGGCGATGGGGTTCCGCTCGGTCATCGTGATTCCCGAGACGCAGAGTCAGGAAAAAAAGGACATGCTGCGGCTGGCTGGCGCGGAGCTGGTCGAGGTGCCTGCCGTGCCCTACAAAAATCCCAACAACTACGTGCGCTATTCCCAGCGTCTGGCCGAGGCGCTGGCCCGGACCGAGCCGAACGGCGCAATCTGGGCCAACCAGTTCGACAACACCGCCAACCGCCAGGCGCATCTGGAAACCACCGGTCCCGAGATCTGGGAGCAGACCGACGGCAAGGTGAACGGCTTCGTATGCTCCGTCGGGTCGGGCGGCACGCTGGCCGGTGTCGGCATGGCGTTGCAGCCCAAGGGCGTGAAGATCGCGATCGCGGATCCGGACGGCTCCGCCCTGTTTGAATATTACGCGCATGGTGAACTGGCTTCCTCCGGTTCGTCCATAACCGAGGGGATCGGCCAGGGGCGTATCACGGCTAACCTCGAAGGCTTCACCCCGGACATGGCTTTCAACATTCCCGACAGCGAGGCCGTGCCCATCGCGTTCGATCTGTTGGAGCATGAGGGCCTGTGCCTGGGCGGCTCATCCGGCGTGAACGTGGCGGGCGCGATGCGCATGGCGCGCGAGATGGGTCCGGGTCATACCATCGTGACCATCCTGTGCGATTACGGCACACGCTACGGCTCCAAGCTCTACAACCCGGAATTCCTGCGCTCCAAGGAGCTGCCGCTGCCGCATTGGCTGGTCGAAAGCCGTGATGACATTCCCGAGGTGTTCGAGGATGTGACGTGACCGAGCCGCTCTTCCGCGCCGACGCCTATTTGCGCGAAGCCGAGGGCCGGGTCGTGTCGGCAAGTGATGACGGGATCGTACTGGACCGCTCGATCTTCTATCCGACCGGGGGCGGGCAACCCGGCGACGGGGGCGTTCTGGAGTGGGATGGCGGCAGCACGCCCATCACGACCGCGAGCAAGGGGGAGGGGGACGATATCCTTCTGATCCCGGACACGGGGGCTACATTGCCGCCGGTCGGCGCGACGGTGCTGCAATCGCTGGACTGGCAGCGGCGCTATGCCCACATGCGGGTCCACACGGCGCTGCATCTGCTGTCCGTCGTGATTCCCTTGCCGGTGAGCGGCGGCAGTATCGGAACGGAGAAAGGACGGCTCGACTTCGACATGCCAGACGCGCCCGAGGACAAGCAGGCCTTGCAGGACAGCCTGAACGCGCTGATCGCCGCGGATCACGAAGTGACCGAGGACTGGATCAGTGAGGCGGAACTGGATGCCAACCCCGAACTGGTCAAGACGATGTCCGTTCAACCGCCACGCGGTTCGGGACGGGTGCGCCTGATACGGATCGGCGGAACGGCGGAGCAGGTGGACCTACAGCCCTGTGGCGGCACACATGTGCGGCGTACGGCCGAGATCGGCCCGGTGCGTTTGGGCAAGGTGGAAAAAAAGGGCCGCCGCAACAGGCGCGTGACTGTGCATCTCGAAGGGTGACAAAGGCCGCGCAAGGCCCTTGCGCTTCGCCGTCGCATCGGTATAACCCGCCCCAACGGACAGGTGGCCGAGTGGTCGAAGGCGCACGCCTGGAAAGCGTGTAGGCGGGAGACCGTCTCCAGGGTTCGAATCCCTGTCTGTCCGCCATGATTTCTCGCTCTCATTTGCCCGATCCAAGCTGTCTGTGGGGCTGGAAATCTGTCGTGTAGCAATTTCGGGAGCAAAGTCAGGCGTATATGCCTTTCGGTGATGATACCAGCCTCCGCGCTTTAGCTGTTCTATCCGTCAGTTGGTTTTTCCTGAAAGGCGGCACTGGAAATTCCGGTGCCGCCAGTTGAATGCCCACACAGAGGTAGAGGACGAATTCTGCAAGGAGGCTGTATCCCTTTGGTGGTCTCAGCGTCCCATTTGTGGCTTGTCCTCACTCGGCACTTGTCGAAACCATGGGCGAGATTGCTTTCGCCAAGGCCGCCTGACGCGTGGGAAGGTTCACGACCTCGGCCGCGACAAGGCGGTCGCCGTTTTTCAGGTGCACCTCCAGCGAGAGTGGATCCTGCGAGGCATTACTGCGCACCAGATCGTAACCGGCCGCTATTCCAATGGCCTGAACCTTCATGCCCTTGAGATCGGACCAGAACCGGGGTGGCACAGGGGCGGGACGGGCCTTGTTGCAGATGGCTGCCGCCGCGATCTGCGCCTGCGTGGTTGCATTGTGAACGGTTTCCATACGCAGTTTTCCAGGCGCGAACGTGCTGTCACTGCGGGCACAATCGCCGATTGCGAATATGCCGGGGTCGGATGTTCGCATATCCTCATCGACGCAAATGCCATTGTCACAGTCGAGGCCCGCAGCCTGGGCTAGTTCCACATTGGGGGCGGCGCCAATGCCTACAAACACCAGATCGGCCTTCACTTCGGCACCATCGCCAAGATTGACCGAGGAAACGTGGTGGTTGTCGGCACGGAATCCTTCGATTTTCTTGTTGAACAGGAATTGGACACCGGCATCCGTTAGCTTTTGAGTGACGAAATTGGTTGTTGCGGGGGAGGCGACGCGGGCCATGGCGCGTGCGGCAGATTCTATAACCGTAACGTTTTTTCCCATCTCGATCGCGGCGGAGGCCACTTCGAGACCGATGACACCCGCACCAATGATCGCAACATTGCGACAGTCAGCGCGGGTCAGGGCACCGCGCAACTGCGCTGAATCGCCCAGACCTCTGAGATAGTGAACCCCCTTCAGATCCTCATGCATATCGAGACGGCGCGGCGACGCCCCTGTGGCAAGGATCAGGGTATCGAATTTCGTCGTTTTCCCATCGGAGAAGCGGATCGCCCGCGCGGTTCTGTCGATGCTGATGACCTTTCGGGCCCGCATCAGCTCGATACGATTGTCTTCGAAAAACCGCAGGGGGCGTATCGGGGTCGGGTTGGGCCTGGCCTGCTCACGCAGCCAGGTTTTGGACAAGGACGGGCGTTGATAGGGCAGCGCGACCTCCTCACCAATCAGCTTTATCGCGCCTTCGTATCCGTTTTTGCGCAAGGCTGCGGCGGCATTGGTGCCGGCGACGCCGTTGCCGATGATGACAGTTGTGTCCATTTTTGTTCCTCCCGGTGGTTTGTTAAATAAGGCCTCGCGACCGTGCGATCAGGACAGCCTCGGTGCGGTTGCCTGCCTTGAGGCCCTGCATGATTTTCCTGAAGTGCCACTTCACCGTGTCTTCGGTGACGTGCAGGCGCGCTGCGATTTCCTTGTTGCTCAGACCGAGCGCCGCATTTTGCAGGACACCGACCTGCTTCTGGCTGATCGGGGTGGAGCTATCCATATTTCGGCGCTGATTGCCCGGTTCGTCGTTCACCGGTTTCGCGATCACGGGAATTTCGGCTGCCGTTTTATTGAGCAGGGGTCTGGTTTCCGGGGAAATAACCCGCAGGAAATGGCGCCTGTTTATCAGCGCTCTGAAGCAGCCCAGTTGTTGCGCCATGTGATTGGCCTCGGCAATTCGTTTCAGCGCCTGCTTTTCCTCTCCCATCAGGTGGAGTGTGGCCGCCAGGGTATATTGCGCCCGAATTTCCCCGATCTGGTCCCTTACGGCGGTGAAATCCGAAATCGCCTTGCGCGCGTGCCTTTCGGCCAGGCCCAGCTTTCGATCGCGCAAGAATCTGGAGGCTTGCAGCAACGCGATTTCCCCCTGGATGGCGCGGTTCTGGTTTGCCAGAAACTGCAGGTCTTCGTCCGCCGGCAGGGGTTCCTCGGTCAGAGGGGTTCTGGTCCGGGTGCCCAGGGCAAAGACTTCGGTGCCCAGCCGAACCAGTATGTCCAGCCGCTTCAGCCCGCGCTCTTTCGCCAGCAGGCGGCACCGTTCCAGCAGCAGGAAGGCCCGTGATTTGTCGCCCTGCCGAATATAGATTTCGACCGCACTTCGCACGGTGCTCCAAACGACATCTGTCACGCCGAAATGGAGCGCAAAGTTCAAAGCCTCCTGCACGGTGTTTTCGGTGGGTGTGATCGACCCGTCTTCGGCCAGAATCGGAAGCTCCAGCGATGCGATCATGCCCTTGACGAACGGCGTTCGTTCATAGGCCACGTCCTCGTTTTCCTGTGCACGCCGAATTTCGTTGCGCGCGCCGTGAATGTTGCCGGTCAGCTGCAGGGCCAGGACCTGCGCGGCAGCGAGCCAACCGAACGCGTAGCGCTGACTGACGGCGCCGCTCACCACCGTGGCAGAGGCGATGTGATCCGAAAGAAGGGCGAAACGCCTGTCGGAGGCGGCGATGAACGCGCGGCACGTCTCTGCCGCGGCCCGCCCGACAGGGTTGGTCAATCCATAGGTCTCAATCCAGGCCGCGCAACGTTCGTCGCTTTCCTTCATCTCATCATGGGTTGCCAGACCAATGGCACGGACCAGTTCAGCCCATCCATTCGGGTCCTCCTGCCCTGTGGGGGCGGAAACCCGGAAGGCCGCCAGTCTGTCGAGCAGATCCTGCGCTTCGTGCGCGCGTTGACTGAAATACAGCACCCAAGCATAGCCGATCGCCACCGAGGGCGACTGAAGCAGCTTGTTGCGGGAGATGCCGGTGAACCAGGTCGTCAACGCCTCTATCTCCCCCTGTCTGAGGGCAAGGTCGAGCAGGGCCTGATCGGTAAGCCTTTGGGCCCAACTGTGATCATGGGCCCGCAGACCGACCGCGACCACTACGCGGTACTCTCTCCTTCGCCAGTGCCAGAACGCGATACGTTTGAGAAAATACGAACGGCGCGCCCCGGTTTTCTCAACGAAGCGATTGCGCAGATACCCTTGCAGGGCGCGGTTCATTTCGTAGCGGTTCGGCTCGTCCACGCTGCTCGTCAACAGCCCGTGGCGCGATGCAAGTTCCGCCAGCTTGTGAGCTGAATCCTCGACCTTGAATACATAGTCGCTGGCTTCGGCGGTGATTTTCTCCAGCCAGGCGGCGTTGATCAGGCAATCGCGAAGCGGTTGCGTGATCTGTGCCAGCACGTCGGTTTCGAAATAGGACTGAATCTCGGGCAGGTGGATGATCGCCTCGCTCGACGTATTCGATTTGCCGGCCAATGCGCAAAGAAGCGGCCAGCCCTCTGTCATGTCGAATATCTTTTCGGCGCGGTCGGCCTCCAGCGGCAGAATTGAGCATGTCTCGTCGAGGGTGAAATTCAACTCGGCCGGGCCGGTCATCACCACGTCCGGCAGAACCGATAGAGAAAGCAACGTACCGGGAAAGCGCTGGCTCACCACCAGTCGCGCGGTTTCCGGCGTTTCCAGGGTGAGCGTTTTCAGAAACCTCTGGATCGTGGGGGAATCCGTGACGCCATCCAGACAGATCGTGACGGGCTTTTCGTGACCCAGAAGAAGGTGCAGCGCGACGGTCTTCATGCTGCGCCCGCGCGGCTTGCCGCTAAGCTCCCGAGGGGCCAGAACCCCGACGATCGCGCTGGCGATCAGCTCGGTCTCGGACGCACCGTCCTGCCAGAAGGAGGACAGATCCAGATAGATGCAACCCTCGCCACGGTCGATCGCCGTCTGGGCGCACAAGGCCACCTGAACCGATTTGCCAAATCCGCGGGGTGCCCTGAACAGAAGGCATTTCGCGTCGGGATGTCCGGCAAAGTCCAGCCTGTCACGCTTCAGGCAGCCACGGATCAACCTTCGCTGGCGAATGCTCATCCGTTGCAGAAAGCCGGATATATCCCTGGAATCTTCATCGGAGGTCGTGATCATCATTCCCTCCCCGAAGTGATGTATCGTCCGCGTCCTAACTCATAGCTTTACCACACAAATCCCGAAACTACACGAACGTGTAGTTGCGGGGAATCGGGGGCGCGGCGATTGATCTGTGCATTGTCTGACTGCGGGAAAGAACGATGCGGAACGCACGAACTTCCGCCGCCTGACGTAATGATCGCCTTCAAGGGAGGAACAGGCTGATGACGAATCTGAATGAAGCGGGGACGGCTGAGACCGGAACCGGTGAAAAATATGTCGATAAGAAAAGGTACTTCTGGGCCTTGTCCGTATTGTGGCCGGCAACGCCGCTGATCGGACTTTATCTGGTATCGGTAACCGGGTGGAGCATCTGGTACGGTACGGTTCTTATTCTGTGGTATCTGGCGGTGCCGCTGCTGGACGCGATGTTCGGTGAGGACTTTTCCAACCCCCCCGAATCCGCTGTGCCCGATCTTGAGAAGGATCGCTACTACCGTGTGCTCACCTATCTTACAGTGCCCATGCATTACGCGGCCTTGATCGGGTCCTGCTGGTGGGTTGCGACCCAACAGGTCAATGCGCTGGAGTTCATCGCGCTGGCTCTGTCCTTGGGTATTGTCAACGGCTTGGCCCTGAACACCGGGCATGAACTGGGCCACAAAAAGGAAACCTTCGACCGCTGGATGGCCAAGCTGGTTCTGGCCGTCGTCGGCTACGGCCATTTCTTCATCGAGCACAACAAGGGCCACCACCGCGATGTGGCGACCCCGAACGATCCCGCAACATCGAGAATGGGGGAGAGTATCTATTCCTTCTCGACCCGCGAAATTCCCGGTGCTTTCAAACGCGCGTGGGAGCTTGAAGACGTTCGCCTGAAAAGAACCGGCAAAAGCGCCTGGACTCTCGACAACGAGATCCTTCAGCCACTGGTCCTTACTGTGATCCTCTATGCCGGGCTGCTGGCATTCTTCGGACCGATCATGCTGGTCTTCCTGCCCATTCAGATGGCGTATGGATGGTGGCAGCTCACTTCGGCCAACTACATCGAGCACTATGGCCTGCTGCGTGAAAAGATGCCCAACGGCAAGTACGAGCATCAAAAGCCGTATCATTCGTGGAACTCGAACCACATCATGTCGAACCTGATCCTGTTCCATCTGCAACGGCACTCGGACCACCACGCGCATCCCACGCGGTCCTATCAATCGCTGCGCGACTTCAAGGACCTGCCGGCACTGCCCTCGGGCTATCCGGGAACGTTCTTCGCGGCCCTGATACCGTCGTGGTTCCGCTCGATCATGGATCACCGCGTCCTGGAATGGGCCAAGGGTGATCTGAGCAAGATCCAGATCGAACCGGGCATGCACGACTATTATGAGCGCAAGTTCGGATCCGTCGCCCCTGCGCAAGCTTCCGCTGTGCCTGCCGAATAAAATTCAGGCACCGCCTTGCAAACAGGCGTTGGCCCGGACCGGGCCAGCCCCAACCTGCCGATAGCACCCTGCCCTTACCCGAGGGCAGGGCCGCAGGAAGAACCTACAGAAAAAAAGAACAAGACGCGCATGCTCGCCCCTTGGTGCGCATGGGTAAGGGAGGAATGAACGATGGCGACATATCAATGCCCCGATTGCGGATACACCTATGATGAGAGTCTGGGACCTGTCTCTTATACACATCTGACGCTGCCGACGAATAGAGAGGTGTAG
>OLHK01000010.1_pt1 | contig 135461 bp, 126 predicted proteins | sample 1609371 | NCBI WGS metagenome assembly OLHK01 (sample SAMN05416779, study PRJEB24817) | seawater metagenome | isolation source: Sea water | place: Canada:Atlantic | collected 2013-11
CGAGATTTCTGCCTGTCTCGTGGGCTCGGAGATGTGTATAAGAGACAGCCCTTGCTTGAACCCACGCCCCGCCCTTGCTTGAACCCACGCCCCGCCCCAAGGCTCCCGCCACAAGACTAAGGTCTCATGCCAAGGCACCCTGCCGTTTGTTAAGACTTTGGACATGGCAAAAGGCACATATCTGGCACTGTTCACATGTCTGTTCTTCGGGGTGGCAGCCCACGCTGAGGTCAACCTGAATATCGGGTATCTTTCAGCGCGCCCGCCCCAACCGCCGACCCTGTCGAATCTCGACCCCGTTCCGGACGATCTGGGACTGGCCGGGGCGCAGACCGGGCTGGAGGACAACATCACCACCGGGCGGTTTCTGAACCATGGCTACGAGTTGACGGCAACCACGGTTCAGGATGGGGCCGACCCCGTTGCGGCGGCAGCGGAAATGCTGGCGGTGACGCCATTCATCCTGATCGACGCGCCGGCGGACGTGATGCTGGCGATTGCGGACCTGCCGCAAGCGCGCGATGCGACACTGTTCAACGTGTCCTCGGGCGATATCGCGTTGCGCGACGACCAGTGCCGCGCCAACCTGCTGCACACCCTGCCGTCGGACGCGATGCGCACGGATGCGCTGGCGCAATTTTTCCTGTTTCGCCGCTGGACCGATCTGGTGATGATTGCAGGTGTTCATCCGCAGGACGTGGCCTACGCGGCAGCCATGCGCCGCAGCCTCACGAAATTCGGCCTGGGCCTCGAAGGTGAGAAAACCTGGGATTTCGAGGCGGATATGCGCCGCTCCGCCTCGCAGGAGGTTCCGTTGTTCACGCAGAGCCTCGGCGACTATGACGTGATGATCCTGGCGGACGAACTGCACGATTTCGGGCGCTACGTCCTCTACAATACATGGCAGGCCCGCCCTGTCGCCGGGTCCGAGGGGCTGACCGCCGTCACATGGTCCCCGGTGATCGAGCAGTGGGGCGCGGCACAACTGCAGGGCCGGTTTTCCGAACGTCACGCGCGCAACATGTTGAGCGAGGATTACGCTGCCTGGGCCGCGATACGCACGATAGGTGAGGCGGTAACCCGCGCCGATTCCGCTGATCCGCAGGTGCTGCGCGACTATATCCTATCCGAGGATTTCGAACTGCCCGGATTCAAGGGCCGCCCGCTGACCTATCGCGACTGGAACGGCCAGTTGCGCCAGCCCATCGCCATCGCCCACCCACGCGCCCTGGTCGCGCAGGCCCCGCTTGAGGGGTTCCTGCATCAGGTCAACGAACTGGATACCCTTGGGCTGGATCGCCCTGAAAGCAATTGCGAGGTCTTCGAATGATACGCAGCGCAGGTCTGATCTGTTGCCTGCTGGCAGCACCCGCCGCAGCCGATGAAATCTGGGTGACGAACGAGAAGGACGACACCGTGTCCGTCATCTCGATCGACACGCTGGAGGTCATCGCCACCTATCCCACCGGCGAACGCCCGCGCGGCATCACCTTTTCCAAGGATTACAGCGTCGTCTATATCTGCGCGTCCGACAGCGACGCGGTGCAGGTGATGGACCCCGCAACCGGAGAGATCCTGCACGACCTGCCCTCGGGCGAGGATCCCGAACAATTCGTGCTGCACCCCAACGACCGGCATCTTTACATCGCGAACGAGGACGATGCGATCACCACGGTCGTGGACACGCAGACCCGGCAGGTCATCGCGCAGATCGACGTGGGGGTGGAGCCTGAGGGCATGGCCATCTCACCGGACGGCACCATCGCGATCACCACGTCCGAAACCACCAACATGGCCCACTGGATCGACACCGAAACGCAGGAACTGTTCGCCAACACCCTGGTGGACAGCCGCCCGCGCCACGCGGAATTCGTGCATGACGGCGCGCAGATGTGGGTCAGCTCCGAGATCGGCGGCACCGTCACGGTCTTCGACACCTCCGACCAGTCCGAGATCGGCAAGATCGACTTCGAGGTTCCGGGCGTGCACCGCGACCGGGTGCAGCCGGTCGGGTTCGAGTTTTCCGCCGATGAACGAACAGCTTTCGTCGCCCTTGGCCCGTCCAACCATATCGCCGTGGTGAATACCGAAACACTGGAGGTCGAGGATTACATCCTCGTCGGGCGGCGCGTCTGGCACATGGCCTTCAACGCGGACAAGTCGCTTCTGTTCACCACGAACGGCATCTCGGGCGATGTCACGGTCATCGACGTGGCCAACAGAACCGCGCTCAAATCCATCGACGTCGGTCGCTTCCCCTGGGGTGCGGCCTTCCGTCCAACTCAATAGGATCGTCCATGAAAGCTTTCATCGCATCGCTCGCCCTTCTGGCAACGCCCGCACTGGCCGACGGCTTTGGTGCCGCAGGTGTGCTGTCGGGCAGCAACAAGGAAGACCTGCCGCCGATCATCCTGTCAGCGGGGGAGCCGATTTCCGCCGAACCATGGGTTTTGAAATCCGGCACCTATTACGAGTTCGAGATTCAGGGCGATGGCAGTCAGGAACTGGCGCTGGTCGGCCCGGAATTCTTTCGCGCGATATGGATCGACGAAATCGTGGTCGAAGGGTTGGAGATCCGCCCCCTCGGGCTGGACAGCGTTGAATTCGACGAGGCCGGTGAGATGGAGATCGGCTTCCTCGCCATCAAGCCGGGCGCTTATTCCATGCACATCCCCGGCACCACCGGCGAAACCCAGCGGATCGAGATCACCATCGAATGAGCGCGATCCGCGTCGAGGGGCTGAACTATAGATACGGTGCCAAAACGGCGCTGACCGATGTCGGGTTCGAGGTCGGTCAGGGCAGGTTCTGCGCCTTGCTCGGGCCGAACGGCGCGGGCAAATCGACGCTGTTCAACCTGCTGACGCGGCTGTTCGTGCCCCCCTCCGGACAGATCCACATCGCGGGTCATGATCTGCAGCGCGCACCCCGCGCGGCGCTGGCACAACTGGGGATCGTGTTTCAGCAATCGACGCTGGATCTCGACCTGACCGTTCGTCAGAACCTGACATATTTCGCTGCCCTGCACGGCCTGTCCGGCAAGAGGCGGGCGCTCAGGATTGCCTATGTCCTCGAACGGCTCGACATCGCGGACCGGGCGGAGGAAAAGGCCCGCGCCCTGAACGGCGGTCATCGGCGGCGCACCGAGATCGCCCGCGCCCTGCTGCATGACCCCAAGGTTCTGTTGCTGGATGAGCCGACGGTGGGGTTCGACGCAGCGGCCCGCGCCGCCATCACCGATCACGTCCACGACCTGACGAACGACGGCACGACCGTGCTGTGGGCGACCCATCTGGCGGATGAAGTCCGCCCCGACGACCGCCTGATCGTGCTGCACCGGACCCGCGTCCTGCGCGACGGTCTGGCCGGGAAAATCGCCGGCGGACGCCCCTTGCAGCAAGCGTTCCTCGCCATGACGCAGGCCCCGGCATGAGCCGTTATCTGACCGCCCTGATCGCGATCGTCCTGCGTGAGGCGCTGCGCTTCGTCCACCAGCGCGAACGCTTCGTCGCGGCGCTGGTGCGGCCGCTGGTCTGGCTGCTGGTCTTCGCCGCGGGCTTTCGCGCGGCGCTGGGACTGTCGATCATCCCGCCCTATCAGACCTATATCAGCTACGAGACCTATATCGTGCCCGGTCTGTGCGGCATGATCATGCTGTTCAACGGGATGCAATCCTCGCTCAGCCTGATCTACGACCGCGAGATGGGGTCGATGAAGCTGCTGCTGACCAGCCCGCTGCCGCGATGGTGGCTGCTGACGTGCAAGCTGCTGGGTGCGACGGCGATATCCATCCTTCAGGTATATGCCTTTCTGGCCATCGCGGCGGCTCTGGGCATCAAGATGCCTGTCGCGGGTTATCTGACCGTGCTGCCGGCGTTGATCGTGGCAGGGCTGATGCTGGGGTCGCTGGGGTTGCTTCTGTCCAGCTTCATCAAGCAGTTGGAGAATTTCGCGGGGGTGATGAATTTCGTGATCTTCCCGATGTTCTTCCTGTCCTCCGCGCTCTACCCCTTGTGGAAAATGGCCGAATCGTCCGAGTTGCTCTACAATATCTGCGCGGTGAATCCGTTCACCCACGCGGTCGAGCTGATCCGCTTCGCGCTCTATGTCGAGTTCAACGGCCCGGCCCTGTTCTGGACCGTGCTGGCAGCGGCGGTGTTCACGGTTGCGGCCCTGTGGGGCTACAGCCCCCGGATCACGGGGCCGCGCGGCAGGGGATGACGGATCTACGACCATAGCAGTACTGATTTGATCACCCGATGGTGATAGAATGACCCTCATGAAACAGATCATTATCGCCTTCGCCCTGTGCGGCGCCCCGGCTATGGCCGAGGATCTGTCGCAATTCGGAACCACCAATCCCGATGAGATGACGTGGCAACGCTTCATCGAACGGGCCGAGGAGGGTGAGACCGGCATGGTCCTGTGTTCCATGGGCTATCCGCTGACGAAATCCGGCAATCATGCCGCGGCCCGGTTCCTGTTGGAAAACTGCGCGCGCGCAGGCTACACCGCCGCGATGACGTGGATGGGGCAGTTGGACAATAACGGCCTCGGCGGGGATTACGATCCCGAAGCAGCCGCCGAATGGGATCGCCGCGCCGCCGAACTGGGCGATTCGGTGGGAAAGTTCAATTACGGGATCAGCCTGATGCGCGGGCATGGCGTTCAGCAGGATGAGGAACGTGGCCGGCAGCTGGTGGGTGAGGCCGCGCAGGACGGCCTGCATATCGCGCGGCGGCTGGCCGATGCGGATTACGATCTGGACGTGATCACACCCGACGCGGACAACTGGCGCTACGCCCCGCTTTTCTGAGCAGCGATGTTGAATGTATCGCTGGCGACCCGTGCGGGTTGACCCGACAGGGTCAGGATACGGTCCGCCAGTTGCCGGGCCTCCTCCACCACATGCGTCACCAGAACGGTCGTGACCCCGTAGGCGTTCCGCAATCTGGCGAACAGGGCAATCATCTCCCCCACCAGTTGCGGGTCGAGCGAGACGAAAGGTTCGTCCATCAACAGCAGGTCCGGCCGCACCGCGAAGGCCCGCGCCAGTGACAGGCGACGTTGCTGGCCCAGTGACAGGCGGTTGGGAAATGCGTCGCGCCGATCCGCCAGCCCCACATCGGCCAGCACCGCATCCGCGACATCGGTGGAGACGCCCGCCGCGATGGTGATGTTGTCCCGCAAACTGCGCCAAGGCAGCAACGTGGGCTCCTGAAACACCATCGCGGTGCGCCCCGTGACGGTACATGTTCCGTCATAGCCGCGTTCCAGCCCGGCAAAGATCCGCAGCAGCGATGATTTTCCGATTCCCGACGGGCCGACCAGTGCGACGGTCTGCCCGCGCGGGATTGCGAAGGAGATATCGCCGAGGATGTCAGCCCCCTCATAGGCCAGCCCCCGCAAATGCAGATCGAGAACGGGCGCAGTACCGCCCGTTTCCCTCATGGGTCCGCCCCGGCCATGGGCCCGGTTTTGGATCGGCGGCGCACCCTAGCTGCCGGTGTGCACGAACACGCCCTCGGGCAGTTCGGATGCCTCACCCAGCAGGTCCTCCCCGCCCAGTTCGTACATCAACGCCAGCATCCGGGCCGCCGCCGCCTCATCTATCGGGCCGGGGGCGGGAATTCCCGCGCGGAATCCGGCGACCAATGCGGCAAATTGCGCGTCGGTATCCGCATTCATGCGTGGGCGCAGACGATCCCATTCCGCATCGTCGGTGGCCAGAATATCCTTCGCCGCGCGTGAGGCCGCAGACAGACCCTCGACCAGTTCGGGATGTTCACGTACCAGCGCGCCGTTCACGACATAGCCCAGAAGAGGCGTCTCCGGATCCAGTCCCAGATCGACGGAGGCCTCCGCGACATCCACCAATGTGCGCATCCCGCCCGCCGTCATCTTCGCGCCGAAATGCCAGAAGTTGATTGCGCCATCCAGATCACCCGCCATCGCCGTACCGAAGATGAGAGGCGGCGCCCCGAAGACCTGCTCAGTTTCCGCGGCGAGGTCCATGCCGAAGTTCTTCTGCGCGTAGGCCTGCAGAATCAGCCAGCTTTTGTCGAGCGGCCCGCCCGCGATGCCGATGCGCTGCCCGGCCAGATCGCTGAGGTCCTGCGCGGTGCTGTCGTGCGGAACCATGATGCCGCCGACGGCCTTCGAATACGGGATGAAGACGTAGTCACGCCCGGCGGCGCGTTGCCGGGCAACCCACAGCCAGTCCGCGACGATCACGTCGGTCTCCCCCCCTTGAAACGCGACCCGCGCCGCCGAACCGCCCGCGACGCCCTGAACCTCCAGATCGAAGCCGTTCGCAGCGTCGAGCCCGTGGTGCTGGATCGTGTCGAGCTCCCAGTTCACGGTGCCGAACTGCAAGACGGACGCCCGCAGAACCGGCGTATCCGCCAAACCCGCCGTGGCGATACATGCGGCGACGATCGCGCCACCGATTTTTTTCATCATCGTCATTTTATGCCTCCCAATGTCCCGTGAAAGACTAGCAGGTCGGTGTCGCGCCGGAATACGACCAAAGGGGGGTGCGCCCGCGCCGGAACGGCCGACTGAATCCCGGTGCGCGGGCCCCTGCACGGGGCGGATCGGACCAGCATGGGGCGTATGACCAAGGTTCTATATCGCAAAACGGCCGTTTTACCGGATACTGCCACGTGATCACGCTTCACGATAGGCGCACGCAGACGCTTACGGTCAGGAAATGGGCGACGTGGATGATCTCGAACAAACATGGGAGGAGTCAAAATGAAACGGTTTGCTTTTACTCTGGCAGCCACGCTCGCCACGACCGGAATGGCGCACGCGCAAGTGACGGAGGAGATGCTGCTCAACGATGCGACATCCACCGCGGATGTGCTGACCAATGGCATGGGCCGCGATTTGCAGCGCCACTCACCGCTGGACATTCTCAACCGCGACAACGTGGATAACCTGGTTCCGGCCTGGGCGTTCTCGCTTGGGGGTGAGAAGCAGCGCGGCCAGGAAACCCAGCCGATCATCTATGACGGCATCATGTATATCACCGGATCGTACAGCCGCCTTTACGCCATCGACGTAAAGACCGGTCAGGAACTTTGGCAGTACGACGCCCGCCTGCCCGAGGGCATCCTGCCTTGCTGCGACGTGGTGAACCGGGGCGCCGCGATTTATGGCGACAACGTCTATTTCGGCACGTTGGACGCGCGCATCGTGGCGCTGAACCGCATGACCGGCGACGTGGTCTGGAACAAGAAGATCGCGGATTACCGCGCGGGCTACAGCTATACCGCCGCCCCGCTGATTGTGGACGGCCTGATCATCACCGGAAATTCCGGCGGTGAATTCGGCATCGTCGGAGAGGTGCAGGCCCGCGACGCGGAGACCGGCGATCTGGTCTGGACCCGCCCGGTGATCGAGGGTCACATGGGCACGCTGAACGGCGAAGAAAGCACCATGACAGGTGAGCTGAACGCGACCTGGCCCGGTGACATGTGGCAGACAGGTGGCGGTGCAACCTGGCTGGGCGGCTCCTACGATGCGAGCACGGACACGCTGGTCTTCGGCACGGGCAACCCTGCCCCCTGGAACAGCCATCTGCGCAACGCGGGAACCCCGGTCGAGGGCAATGCGGGCGACAACCTGTACGCGGCCTCCCGCCTCGGCATTGATCCGGCCACGGGTGAGATCAAGTGGCATTACCAGACCACCCCGCGTGAGGGATGGGACTATGACGGCGTGAACGAAGTCGTCGCCTATACCGACCGTGAGGGCAACGACCGCTTCGCCACGGCGGACCGGAACGGCTTTTTCTACGTTCTGAACCGTGAGGACGGGGCCTTCGTATCCGCCACACCGTTCGTCAAGGACATCACCTGGGCCGAGGGAATCGACGAAACCGGCCGTCCGATCTTCAACGAGGATGCCCGCCCCGGCGATCCGAGCGAGACCGCAGACGGCGCACGGGGCGAGGTCGTCTTCGCCTCCCCGTCCTTCCTGGGCGGCAAGAACTGGATGCCGATGGCGCATTCCCCCTCCACCGGACTGTTCTACGTTCCATCCAACGAATGGGGCATGGATATCTGGAACGAACCGATCACCTATCGTCAGGGCGCGGCCTATCTCGGCTCCGGCTTCACGATCAAGCCGAACTACGAGGATCATATCGGCAGCCTGAAGGCGATCGACCCGGATACCGGCGAAATCGTCTGGGAATTCCAGAACCCCGCTCCGCTATGGGGTGGCGTGATGACCACGGGCGGCGGTCTGGTCTTCACCGGAACGCCAGAAGGCGAGTTCATCGCGTTCGACGATCAAACTGGTGAGGTCCTGTGGTCCTTCCAGACCGGCTCCGGCATCGTCGGCCAGCCGATCACCTGGGAACAGGATGGTGAGCAATATGTCTCCGTCATCTCCGGCTGGGGCGGCGCGGTTCCTCTGTGGGGTGGTGAGGTCGCGCAGACCGTGAACTACCTCAATCAGGGTGGCCTGTTGTGGACGTTCCGTCTGCCCGAGCAACTCGCCGGTAACTGATCTCCCTGGATCAACTGGCTTTTCTGGCGCGCTCCCGATCGGGGGCGCGTCTTTTTTCGTGATTATGACCTTTGGCGGATTGGCAGCGATCCCGCCATGTCGCTAGAGTTGACGAATGGCAGCAAACGCGCAGATTTCGTCAGATCACGACGCCCCGGACCCCCACCACCGGTGGGCGCTGATCATCGACGATCATCCGTTGTTCTGCGACGCGCTGGAGCTGACGCTGCGCGCGACAGGGGAATTCACCGATGTGCGGACCGCAACCAATATCGAGGCCGGCCTGCGCGTTCTGGACCGTGCCCCGCCGCCCGCGCTGATCCTGCTGGATCTGAATCTGCCCGATGTGAAGGGGTTCGAGGGCCTGGTGCGTATCAAGCGTCAGTCGGACCGCTCGCCCGTGCTCGTCGTATCCTCGATGACCGAAAACAACGTTATCACCGGTGCAATTGCCGCCGGTGCATCGGGGTTCGTGCCAAAACATTCCGGTCGCGCGATCTTCAAGCAGGCGCTGGACGAGATTACCAACGACCGCGTCTACAAACCCGCAGGCTTCGTCGAATCCGAAAGCTCGGAACGTCAGACCCAGATCATCGAACGGCTGTCCTCACTGACCAATCAGCAAAGCCGCATCTTGGAATTGATCTGCGAAGGCAAGCTGAACAAGCAGATCGCCTTCGATCTGACCATAGCGGAGGGGACCGTCAAGGCGCATGTCACCGCAATCATGCGCAAGCTTGGCGTTCAGCGCCGCACGCAGGCCGTCCTCGTGGTGCAGGAGGCACGCTATTTCGAGGCCCTGCCAAATGCGGAGCAGGCACCCTGACGTTCGCAACACGGGGAGGAAGACCTGAATGACCACGCATGACACGACCCAAACGGGATTGCTGCACAAGGCCCAGGTCCGCGCAAGCACGACCGCGCCGGTCGCGGAACTGAAAGCGCAACTCGGGGACACCCCCCTCAGCCTGCTGATCCTGTTTGTCACACCCCAGACCGACTTTCACGCCGTGGTGGAGGAAGCGGAGCGACTGTATCCCGATACAGATACGGTCGCATGCACGACCGCAGGTGAAATCGGCATGGCAGGTTACGAGGAAGGTCTGATCATCGCCGTGGGCTTTCCCAAATCGGATTTCGCGACCAAGTCCCTGCCGATCAACGATCTGGACCGGTTCCACGCCAAGCCCGAAATCTATCGCATCGCGCGTGAGCGGGTGGCGCTGGAAAGGGCCAACCCCGACATGAAAAGCGGTTTCGTGTTCCTGATCATCGACGGATTGTCTCTGCAGGAGGACACGCTGACGGCCCTAATCTCACCCGCGCTGCGCAACATGCCGCTCTTTGGCGCGTCCGCTGGTGACGGCGCGGATTTTCAGGCCACCTTCGTGGCGATCAACGGAAAGATCCTGCTCAAGGGTGCGGTGCTCAACCTCGTGCAGAGCGTGCATGAAACCAAGGTCTTCAGCCTGGATCACTTTCTGCCTACCGAAACCCGGATGGTCGTGACGGATGCCGACCCCGAACGCCGGATCGTGAAGTCCATAAACGCCGAACCCGCAGGCCGCGAATATGCCCGGATCATCGGCAAGGACCCCGACCAGATGGACCCCTTCACATTTGCGTCGCACCCGGTCGTCGTGCGGATCGGCGGCGACCACCATGTCCGCGCCATCCATCAGGTGAACGAGGCCGGTGAGCTGGTGTTCTTTTCCGCCATAGATGAGGGGATGGTGCTGACCGTGGCCGAACCGCAGAACATGGCCGAGCATCTGCGCCAGAAATTCGGTGCCCTGACCGCCGGGGCGGCCTTTACCGATATTCTGGGATGCGACTGCATCCTGCGCCGGATCGAGGCGGAGCAGAGCCAGGTCTCCCGCGAAGTCTCCGACGTGCTGTCACAGTTCAACGTCACCGGCTTTTCAACCTATGGCGAACAGATCGGACCGTTGCATGTGAACCAGACGATGACCGGCGTCGCGATCTATCGCAAGACCACGGACCCCACATGTCCCTGATCAACCCGAACGACTCGATCGAGCGGCAGAACGAAAAGCTGTTGCAGATCGCCCAGTCCCTGATGCGGCGGGTCGAACAGAAAAACGATCAGTCCGGGCTGGCCTATCAGCAATTCGAACGGGCTGCCCTGCTGGAAACGCAGGTCCGCCAGCGTACGCGGGAACTGGAAAAGACCCTCGACCTGCTGCGAGAGACAAATGCCCGGCTGGAACAGGCCAATGTCGAGACGGAGCAGACCCGATCCAACATCGCGGAGGCCATCGAAACCATCGACGAGGGTTTCGCCCTGTTCGATCCGAACGAGCGGTTGGTGCATTTCAACAGCCGATTTTGCAGCGATATCGGTGATGTGGCGGACCAGTTGAAGGAGGGGCTGCTGTTTTCGGATTACGTCACGATGATCTCCCACAGCCGTTTCCTGGCCGTCCCGGCGGGGCAAACCCCCGAGGATTGGGCCAGAATGCGCCTGTCGCATCACAGCCAGGATCACGTCGTGTTCAATGTCAGTCTGGTCTGGAACCGCTGGCTTCAGATCAGTGAGCACCGCACCGCACATGGCGGCACCGTGATCCTGCAGACCGACGTCACCGACATGATGCTGTCCGAGCGCGAAGAGCGTGACAAGATGCTGGGCCAGCAGACGGAGATTCTGCAAGCCACGCTCGACCATCTCAACCAGGGGGTCTGCATCTTCAACAACCAGGGGCAACTGGTCGGCTGGAACAAGATCATGAACCGTATGCTGGCGCTGCCGCCGGAGCGCGGCGTGCTGGGCCTGCCCTTTTCAACCCTGCTGCTGACGCTTCAGAAAGAGACGGTCTTTCATGGCGGGTTCAGTGCGGAGAAGCTGCTCAGGTGGACCCAGCGACGTGCCCACCGTCGCCCGATCGCGTTCGAGGTAACGCGCGGCGCGACGCGGACGCTCAGCATCTTTGCCCAGGAAATGCCCGATCGCGGTTTCGTCATCAGCATTACGGACGTGTCTGCCGAACGGAACGCGACGCGTGCCCTTTCCCAGATCAACGAAACGCTGGAACAGGGCGTGATTGCGCGGACCGAGGAGTTGGGCGAGGCGCTGGCCGACGCGGTGCGCGCGAACGCGTCCAAATCCCGCTTCGTCGCCGCGGCCAGTCACGACCTGTTGCAGCCCCTGTCCGCAGCAAAGCTGTTCATGTCATCGTTGTCCGATCGACTGGACGAACCCGACGCCCGGCTGGTGTTGAGCAAGGCGGAAAACGCCCTTTTGGGGATGGAGAACATCATCGGCGCGCTGCTCGACATCTCGAAGCTTGACGCAGGAGAGGCGGCCTTCGACAAACGCGCCGTGTCGCTGTCCCCGATCCTGGCGCTGCTGCGCGATGAGCTGACCCCCATGGCGCAGGACAAAGGCCTGCACCTTACCATCATCGACAGCGGGCTGAGCATTCTGAGCGATGTGGGATATTTGCGACGAATCCTGCAAAACCTCATCACCAACGCCATCAAATACACGCAGACCGGACGTATTGTCGTGGGTGTGCGCCGCACGGGCAGCACCGCGCGGATTGAGGTCTGGGACACCGGCCCCGGCATTGCCATGGAACACCGCGAAACGATCTTTCAGGAATTCGCCCGCCTCGATCAATCGAGCAGCAGTGACGGCCTGGGCCTGGGGCTGGCCATCGTGGAGCGTGCCGCGAAGGGTCTGGGACATGACTTGACGCTGCAATCCGAAGTCGGAAAGGGCAGTTGCTTCGGCCTGACCGTCAAGATCGCCACCGGCCCGCACGGCAATCGCCTGGGCCTGCCGAAATCCAGCGCCAAATGGGGCAACGCCATCGAGGGCATGGTGGTGCTGCTCGTAGAAAACGACCTCAGGCTCGCCAACGCGATTTCCCTGATGATCGAGACTCATGGCGCAGAGGTTCTGCTGGCGCGTAATGTGGCCGAGGCGAAAAACCTGCTGGCCGAGATCCAGCTGGTGCCCGATTTCATGTTGCTGGATTATCAACTGGGGCCCGACGCCTCGGGAATTCAGCTCTACCGCGATCTGATCGACACCTATGGCAGGATTCCGACCGCGATGATTTCAGCCGACCGCAGCGAGGAACTGCACAGAGCCTGTCACACGAACAGGCTGCAACTCCTCTCAAAACCCATAGACAAAGAAAAGCTGCTGGAATTCTTTACCAACGCACTGCAGGGGCAGAACACCTGATCCAGCGAGATGGACCCGGCATCAGCGCGGCAAATGCGCGATCGAGTTTGCATAATAGGCCAGCAAGGGTTCCTGAGCGGGGTTCAGCCGGTAGCCCTCATCAGTTTCCCGCAGAACCTTGCGCCGTACGAGCGCGCGCAGACCCACATCGACGGCATAATCGAAATCGCCGCGCGGCAGGTGGAAATGCGCGCCGTGATTCACCAGACGATCCTTCAGCACCATCGCGCGATCCACGATCTGCGCCCGGCGCAGCGGCGTGCCACTGTCCAGCAGAACCTGCGCAACCAGCGGTACAGGCAGAACGGGCACGACCTTTCCCACCGCGTCGATCAGCTTATGGCCCAATGCCTCCGCGCCGATACGGCCATCGGATGACAGGGAGCGCAGCGTGATCGGCGCCCCGAAACTGACGCTGGCATAGCCGAAGCGGTTCCACTTGCCGATCATGCGCATCCACAGATGCCGCAGGAAAAACCACAATGCAGTGGAGACCTTCGCACGAAAGCGCGGGCGGCCCTTTTCATCCAGTTCCGAGCCGACCAGGATCCGATCCTCCAGCACCCGATCGTAGTTCAGCCCGACGGGAATGAAGACCACATCGCGCGTGCCCGCAGGATCGAACCCTTGCAGGATATAACTTAGCAAGCCCAGTTTTGCCGGGCGCAGCTTCCCGTCACGGCTCAGGCCGCCCTCGGGGAACACGGCCTGTGTCACACCTGCCTCCGTCGCCATCTGGACGTATCGCGACAGGACCTTGCGATAGAGCGGATTTTCCGACCTGCGCCGGATGAAGAACGCGCCCATCGCCTTGGCCAGCTGTTCCAGGGGCCAGATTTGCGCCCACTCACCGGCGGCATAGCTCAGCGATGTGCGCTCGCTCGCCAGATAGGTCACCAACAGGTAATCGAAATTGGATCGGTGGTTCATGACGAAAATCACCGTTGCGTCGGCGTGGATCCCCTCCAGCGAGGCGCTCTCATTCGTGCCCAGCCGCACCCGGTACAGTTTCTGCGCGATCCAGCGGCTCAACTTCACGCCGAACAGGAAATAGGTCGCGGCGGAGAAACTCGGCACGATTTCGCGCGCATATCTGGCCGCTTCCTCGGCTGCGACTTCGTTGGGGATGCCGCGATGGCGTGCCTCCACCTCGACCGCAGACATCACAACGGGGTCGTAGGCCAGCCTGTCCACCAGAACCTGCCGTTTGGTCAGGCTGAAAGGCTTGATCGAAAGCTGCAACCGCTCGTTGACACGGCGCAGGGCCCGGTTGATGCGCGCCCGGAAAAACCAGCGGACCGACGGGACCAGCACGCGGTTCAATACCGCAATGGTCAGTGTCAAACCGCCGAGAAACACAAGCCAGATTGGAATTTCGACGGTTTGAAACATTGCGCGACTCTGCGTCAGCGTGACGATGACGTCCAGCCCGAACAGCTTTCACCAAGACAGAAGTGCGTCGCAGTTCGCGCCAGATGCTCGCAGCATACGCCCCACACATGATAGAGGTCAGACTGCGCTCAACCAGCGGGTCTCACGGCTCGCGATCAGGGTCCGGGCGGGCACGAAGCCTGTCAGATCGGGGAACAGCTCACACACCTCTGCGCGCGCCTCCGCCGTCAGTCCGGACAGGGCCTGATCTCCGGGGAACAATGTTTCGGTCCAGACCCCATCGGCGCGGATCACCTCGTGATTGCTGCACATCAGGTGCAGATAGGTGACAGCCTGCGGCGCGCAGCTGACGATGGTATCGCCGTTCACCAGACCGATCGCGGGGGCCAGAGCCTCGGCCTCACCGGTCATGAGAGCCAGCTTTCTTCCCTTGAGAAGGATACGGTGCTGGGGCGAAACGATCATGTCACGGTTCGGACTGTCGGGGCCCAGAGCACCGCGCCGGATCAGAACCGGTGCCAGTTGCGGTTTCTGCTCGACCTCCGCCTTTGTCAGTTCACGCCGCCCGACCCAGACCAGGGGGCGCAGGCCATGATCGCGGGTCGCCACCAGATCGCCGATTTGCAGCGTTTCGACCGCACGCCCGCCCGTCGCCGTAACGATGGACGTGCCGGGCGTGAAGCAGATGACGTTGGTGTTGTCGAATGTCAGATCCTCGGGTGAGACACCCGGCAGACGCAATCCGCCTGCGAAATCCAGTACGCCGTCCGCCGCATCGTCTCGCAGTGCAATGATGGCCTGCGTGAAATCGGTTCCATTGGCGGAATTGTAGGCTGCCAGCGCGCCGGAATTGTAATAGCCCGACAGGTCCACGAAATCGTTGTTGGCCTGATTGCCATCGTCGATATTCTGACCCGTAGCCGTGTTGAAATCCGAGATCAGATCGCCCGTGCCATCCGCGACGAATGTATCGAACCCGTCCCCGCCGGTCAGGGTATCAGTGCCTGCCCCACCGTCCAGCGTGTCGTTGCCGGCACCGCCCAGAATGGTGTCGTTGCCGGCATTGCCCCTCAGTGTATCGTTGCCCGCGCCACCCTCGATGGAGTCCGCGCCATCACCGCCGCTGATCGTGTCGTTTCCGCCCAGTCCATAGATGGTGTCGTTGCCGGCGCCGCCGTCTATGCTGTCGCCTGCGCCCGTTCCCGGCGCCGCGATGGGAGTGAAATAGATATCCGTGATGGTAATCGCCTGATTCGACGTTCCAGCATTTTCATAGTCGATCTCGATCCGGGCGACGGGACCGTTGACCGTGACCTTGATAGATCCTGCGGCATCGATATTATTAGTCGCTGCATTGCCCAGCGCGGTGTCCACGCCGGTATAGCCATCGCCCGCCCGGTCGCTCAGCGTAGGGCCAGCCGTCCCCCCGCCGCCGGATTGCAGTGTGACGGCAATGCGGTTTCCATCTGCGTCATAGGCGCGCACGGTGACCCGGTCACGAAAACCATTCGTTCCATTCTGATCGATATCGTTGATGCGAAACTGAACGTTGGAAACAGTATCCTGGTATTCCGACGTGGTGGATGAGAAGTTGACGGTCAGTACCGAAGTGTTCGGATCCGCGCCTGATCGTGTACCGTAAAGCTGACCCGAAGAGTTGCCGTCGACCGCACCCGTACCGCCGGTGTCGATACCGGTGGTATATTGGGCAGAGTTCTGGAAGGTGACGTCGCGCCCGTTCGCTTCCTCATCGTAATCCAGCGAAACGGTGATACCACCGACATCCTGTGTCGCGAAATCGTTCTCATCCGAAGCGGCCAGGACATCCTCATCGTCGATGGCAGAGCCGTCTCCCGATGGATCGGGCAGTTCGGACCACTGGAACGCAAGCCGTGGAGCAGCGTCCGAGTCGCCGTAGATGACATCGTTGCCACCCCGACCCGAAATCGTGTCGGATCCGGAGCCGCCATACAGCGTATCTGCCTGCTGCGATCCGGTAATGTTGTCATTTCCGGCACCGCCCTGAACGACCCTTGGGTCCGAATCGTCCAGTGTTACCGTGTCGTTACCCTGTGCGGTGACGTCGGAATATCCGAATCCGGACGTGGTAGTATTGCTTCGGACGAAATCCTCACCCGCTGTAAAAGTACCCGTACCGCTTTCTGGGATGAAAAATGCATATTCCGTGACATTCCACCCGAAAATACCAGTTCTGACGCTGAACTGGCCATACACTCCTGTAAGGGTGGTGCCGTCCGAGGTGACGGTAGAGGTGCCGGCGTTATCCTCGGCGGTATAGGTGCCGTTCACGGACGATCCGGTCAGGGTAAAGCTCTGCCCCCCATCGCTGCCGCCCGATTGATAGGTATTGTCGCCCGCGTCGTCGGTAATGAACACCGTTACGTTCACATCCTCGATCTCGCCGGTATCGAGATTCAGGATATAAGCGCCGCCATAGCGATAATTACTGGGCATTCTTCAACCTTCCACACAACACATGTGTTTTCCCGCTCGCCTAGAATGCGGTAATCATTGCCAGCCCATGGCTGGCAACTCAACCCTAAGGCGAGTGGTTCCACCCATGGCCCCCCCGATGCGTTCGCTGCCGATACTCATATCGGAACGACCCGCAATCCTCGTCTATACCCGAATGGCGCGATCCCCCGACCCAGCCGAACTAACATGTATTTATTAACATATTCATACTAGGCGTATTTCAAGAATAAAGTCACGCCATAACGCTACGGAACCGCGCAGCTCACGGTTTCTTTATACTTTCACTACGCATTTGAGGGCCACAACGTGTAAATTGACACGCTATACGTCTCAACCTGAGCGGGCAAAATCAATCGACGCGCCGGCCGTCAGGGCGCTGATTGATTGAACCAGCGATCTGCGGTCGATTCGAAAATGCCGGTAAAGATCGCCGATCGTGCCCGTCTGTCCGAAATGCTCGACCCCGTGCGCAATGGTGCGATGACCCGCAACTGCGCCCAGCCAGCTCAACGTTGCAGGATGCCCGTCAATCGCAGTGACCATCGCGCAATCGCGCGGCAATTGTTGCAGCAGCCTTTCCACATGGCTCAGCGCGGCAGGGTTTCCGCGCGCGCGGTCCCTTTGCGCGGCGCTCCACCCCGCATGCAGTCGATCGGCGGAGGTCACGGCCAGTACCGCCACGTCGCGACGATGCTCGGCGATCATCCCCGCCGCCGCAATCGCCTCATCCGCCACGGCGCCTTGATAGGCAATGACGACCGAACAGTTCGGGCCGGGTTCGCGCAGCCAGTATGCCCCGTCCACGGCACCCTGACGGAAATCCTCGTTCACCCGGCGCACGGGTTGCTCCAGCGGTTTCGTGGTCAGGCGCAGATAGACGGAACCGCCCGTCTCATCCCGCAGCCATGTGCGCTCATCCCGGTCGCCCTCACCGTCGCGCTGGATATAGTCGAAGGCCCAGCCCATGATGACGGCCAGTTCATCGACAAAGGCAGGCTCGAACGCGGCCAGTCCGTCCTGGCTCATCCCGATCAGAGGCGCGTTGATGGATTGATGCGCGCCCCCCTCGGGCGCCAGCGTCACGCCGGAGGGCGTGCCAACCAACAGGAACCGGGCGTCCTGATAGCAGGCGTAGTTCAGCGCATCCAGACCGCGCGCCACGAACGGGTCGTAGACCGTGCCGATGGGGATCAGCCGTTTGCCGAACAGGCTGTGGCTCAACCCTGCCGCGCCCAACAGCAGCATCAAGTTCATCTCCGCGATGCCCAGCTCGATATGCTGACCCTCGGGGGTGAACTCCCACTTGGCGGTGGAGGGGATGTTCTCGCTGATGAAGGTGTCCGATTGCTGCGTCCGCGCAAACAGCTTGCGCCGGTTCACCCACGGGCCAAGGCTGGTCGTGCCCGTCACATCGGGTGAGGTGGTTACGATCCGCGCCGCCAGATCGCTGGAACCCTTCGCCAGATCATCCAGGATCTTGCCAAAGGCCGTTTGGGTGGAGATGTCCCTGTCGCTGGCCATCTCGATATCTGGGACGCTCAGCCGCGCATCGCTGAACCGACGTTGCCCCTTGGCGAAGAACGGCACGGAATCGAGGAAGCCTTGCAGCGCGTCCGGGTCCGCGACGGTGGCGAATTTCTCCCACTCCTGCCCCTTGGCCACGCCCATATGATCCTGCCATTGCGCGAACTGCGTCTTGTTCATCAGGCCGCCGTGGTTGTCCTTGTGCCCGGCGATGGGCGTACCCCAGCCCTTGATGGTATAGGCGAGGAAGCAGACCGGCCTGTCATGGTCGATACCGGCGAAGACCTCGGCCATCGTCTCCACGCAGTTTCCGCCGAGGTTTTCCATCAGGTCTGCCAGCTCCTTATCCGAGCGGCGTGCGATCAGCGCGCTGACATCCCCCTGATCGCCCAGTGCATCCATGAGACGCTCCCGCCAGACAGCCCCCCCCATGAATGTCAGCGCGGAGTAGAGCTGGTTAGGACAGTCGTCGATCCATGCGCGCAGCTTTTCACCGCCCGGCTCCGCAAAGGCGGCGCGTTGCAGCACGCCGTATTTCACCCGAACCACATCCCAGCCGAACGCGTCGAAGATCTTCTCGACCCGGCGAAACAGCCCCTCGCGCACGATACCGTCCAGCGACTGGCGGTTGTAGTCGATGATCCACCACGTGTTGCGCAGGTCGTTCTTCCACCCTTCCTGCAGGCATTCGTAGATGTTGCCCTCGTCCAGTTCCGCATCCCCGACCAGCGCCACCATACGCCCCGGCTGCACATCATCGCCCCAGGATTTCGCCGTGATGAAATCCTGCACCAGTGACGCAAAGGACGTGATCGCCACCCCCAACCCCACCGATCCGGTCGAGAAATCGACATCGCAGGTGTCCTTGGTCCGGGAGGGATAGGATTGCGCACCGCCCAGGCCCCGAAACGCCTCCATCTTCTCACGCGTCTGGTTTCCCATAAGGTACTGGATCGCATGAAAGATCGGTGAGGCATGAGGCTTGACCGCAACCCTGTCCTCGGGCCGCAGAGCGGAGAAATACAGCGCCGTCATGATCGAGACCATGGACGCGGAGGAGGCCTGATGCCCCCCGATCTTGATGCCGTCTTCCTTGTCGCGCAGGTGGTTGGCGTTGTGGATCATCCAGTGCGACAGCCACAACAGGCGCTGCTCGACGATTTTCAGGTTCCGGCTCATGTGACGTATCCTCAGGCAATGTGTTTCGGCCGACCCTATCAGCGCACTTGCGTTGGTTTCTTGCAATTGCTGGCTGGCGCGCGTCCTATGATAGGTGAATACGCCACGATACGAGGTAGCATGGTGGAAAACCCTACTCTGGATGAAATCGACATCAGAATTCTTCGTGAGCTTACCCTAGATGGGCGGATCAGTGCGGCGGAGCTGAGCCAGCGTGTCGGCCTCAGCGCGACACCCGTCATTCGTCGGTTGAGACGGCTGGAGCAGTCGGGCACCATCGTGGGATATACCGCTTTGATAAACGAGGCCGTGCTCGGCTTCGCGATGTCGGTGTTTGTCTCTGTCAAGCTCGACCGGCAGGTGGATCAGGCGCTCGCCCGCTTCGAATCCGCGATCCTGACCTTTCCCGAGGTCGTGGATTGCTGGCTGATGACCGGCAATCGCGACTACCTGCTGCGCCTTACCGTGACAGGGCTAAAGGAGTTCGAGGAGTTGATGATCGAACGGTTGGTCAAGATCGACGGCGTCGCCTCCATCGAATCCTCAATCCCGATCCGCAGGGTGAAATCCGGCATATCGCGCAATCCGTGAATTGGTGCGGGGGCTAAATCAGTCGGATGTGTGAGGCACGCTATCCGGCAACCTGTTGCGGGGGGGGGGGCATGGAGATGGCTCCACAACCCCACGCACCGGTCCCTTTTCAGCGAGCCAGCGTTCTTCACGCCAGCTCGCCGGGTTCTTGGCAGTGATGGCTCACATCCGTTTGGCGACCTCTTCCAGCATCACCTCGGAGGCACCTCCGCCGATGGCCTGAACGCGGGCGTCGCGCGACATGCGCTCCACTGGGGTTTCGCGCATGTAGCCCATGCCGCCATGGAACTGCACACAATCATAGAGCACGGAATTCACCAGCTCGCCGCAATAGGCCTTGACCATCGAGACTTCCTTCACGCAGTCGAGGCCCGCGGCATCCATCCCTGCGGCATGATAGACCAGCTGACGGCCTGCCGCGATCCGGGTCTGGCAATCGGCCAGACGCTGGCGGATCGCCTGCTTGTCCCACAGCACGCCGCCAAAGGCCTTGCGCTGTTTTACATAGTCCACGGTCATGTCCAGCGCGCTCTGCGCCTCGGCGCAGGCCATTGCGCCCAGCACGATCCGCTCGTTCTGGAAGTTCTTCATGACCGAATAGAAGCCCTTGTTGACCTCACCCAACACGTCTTCGGCAGGGACGCGAACATCCTCGAAGATCAGTTCGGCGGTGTCCGAGCACAGCCAGCCGGTCTTGTTCAACGCACGACCGACCGAGAATCCCGGCGTGCCCTTTTCGATCGCGAACATGGTGATCCCGCGTGAACCCTTGGCATCGGGATCGGTCTTGGCGCCGACGAAATAGATATCGCCATGCACGCCGTTGGTGATGAACATCTTGGTGCCGTTCAGAACCCAATCGGACCCGTCCTTCACCGCGCGGGTGCGCATACCCGCCACGTCCGAGCCGGCACCGGGTTCGGTCACCGCGACGGCGGCGATCTTCTCGCCCGAGGTGATCGACGGCATCCAGCGGGACTTCTGTTCCGGCGTGCCGGCGTTTTCAAGGTGCGGCGAGGCCATGTCGGTATGCACCAGAACCGTGGCCGAAAAACCGCCGAAGGTGGACCGGCCGACCTCTTCGGCCAGAACCACGCTGGACATCACATCCAGCCCGGCACCGCCGTATTGCTCATCATAGCGCATTCCCAGCACGCCCAGATCGCCCATCCGGCGCAGCACGTCGCGGGGCACCATGCCCTCTTCTTCCCATGCGTCGGCCTTGGCTGTCACCTCCGTCTCGATGAAGCGGCGCAGCTGGGCGCGGATCATCTGGAGATCTTCGTTAAACGGTCCGCTGGCCGCAGTGATGGTATTCTGGCTGGTCATGTCTTTTCCTCCGGGTCGAGTTTGACGAGTGGTGCGTGCCCGGCGACCGTATCGCCCGGTGCACAATAGATTTCCGTTACGATGCCCGCCACCGGTGCGGGCAGGCTTTGCAGCAGTTTCATGGCTTCGAGCACCACCAGCGTGTCACCGACGGCGACGCGGTCACCGGGTGCGACGCGCACCTCGGCCACGGCACCGGGCATCGGGGCTGCCAGCAGGTCAGCGCCGCTTCCCCCGGCCCCGGCGCGGACGAGATGCCGATCTTCGAGCGTGCGCAGTTCCACCCCGCAGATCCCCGCCGAGGTCTGAAGGTGCACCCGCCAATGATCCCGGGCGCGTTCGACATGCGCGATGCGCGAGAAGGGAACGCCGTCGATGCGTCCGGACAGGCGGTCGCCGGTCAGGGTGACGGACTCGACGGTCGTGCTCTGACCATCCGGCAGTAGGGCGGAAAGCGCGGCGGGGGTGCCGGATATGCGGATCGGATCATCCTCGGATGTGGTCCAATAGGACGCCGCACCGGGCCGTCCCGCCGCCGCCGTAAGCCGCCATGACCCCAAGCTTTCCCAAGGCGATCCGCCCGTCGGGGCCAGATGCAGATGCAGCGCCATCGCGGCCAGGCCAGTGTCGCGGGCATCGGGTATGGGCGGGGTCCAGCCGACCGGAAACATCTCCGGCAATCCCGAGGTGTGGTGCCGGAACGCCTCGAAATCCGCATGGGTCAACAGGGCGCGTTGATAGGACAGGTTCAGACCGACGCCACCCACGGCGAAGGCATCAATCGCCGCCACCGCCTGCCGGATCGCCCCGGCCCGGTCGGGCGCATGGACGATCAGCTTCGCCAACATGGAATCGTAATGGTGGCCCACGACCGAGCCTGCCGCGACCCCACTGTCCAACCGCACGCCCGCAGGCGGCGCCCAGAGGGTGATCTGGCCGGTTTCGGGTCGAAAATTCTCGGCCGGATTCTCCGCCGCGATGCGGATCTCGATCGCGTGTCCGTTGAACCGCACATCGGATTGAGCCAGCGACAGCGCCTCGCCCCGGGCGATCCGCAACTGCCATTCAACCAGATCGATGCCGGTAATCGCCTCCGTCACCGGATGCTCCACCTGCAGGCGGGTGTTCATTTCGAGGAAGTAATATTCCCCGCGCGCCGGATCGTAGAGGTATTCCACCGTTCCAGCCGAGCGATAGCCGATGGATTGTGCCAGACGGACCGCCGCCGCGCGCATGTCATCGCGCAGGGCATCGGGCAGATCGGCGGCGGGGGCTTCCTCTATCAGCTTCTGGTGATTGCGTTGCAGCGAACAATCCCGGTCGCCCAGATGCAGCACGGTGCCGTGGCTGTCGCCCAGCACCTGCACCTCGACGTGGCGCGCGCGGGGCGCATAGCGTTCCAGAAACACCGCCGCGTCGCCAAAGGCGCCCTTCGCCTCGGACCGGGCGGAGGTGATGGCCTCGGGCGCGTCGGCCAGATCAGTGACGAGGCGCATGCCGCGCCCGCCGCCGCCGGCACTGGCCTTGACCAGAAACGGTGTGCCAAGCGTCTGCGCCTCTTTGAGCAATCGCGCGTCGGACTGATCCTCGCCGCGATAGCCGGGCAAAACGGGCACGCCTGCCGCCTCGGCTGCGGCCTTGGCCTCGATCTTCGAGCCCATCATTGCGATCGCGTCGGCATCGGGCCCGATGAAGACCAGACCGGCCCCCTCGACCGCAGCGGCGAACCCGGCGTTTTCGGACAGGAAACCATAGCCGGGATGCACCGCGCCGGCCCCGGTCACCCGGGCGGCATCCAGTATGGCATCGACGTTCAGATAGCTTTCCGCGGGCGCGGCCCCGCCGATGCACACGGCGTGATCAGCCTCGATCACAAAGGGCGCATCGCGGTCGGCCTCGGAAAAGACCGCGACCGTTTCCAGCCCCAGCGCGCGGCAGCCGCGCTGGATTCGCAGTGCAATCTCACCCCTGTTGGCGATCAGGACGCGGGTAAAGCTCATTTCACCCGCCATGAAGGAGTGCCTTTCTTGAGGAAGCTGTTGATGCCCTCGATCCCCTCGTCGGTTTCCCATGCATCGGCCAGCCGGTCGGCGGTATAGATCATGTTGGTTTCCAGATCGTGCGCCGCGACGTAGGCAATCAGCGCCTTGGTATCCGCCACAGCCCCCGGCGCGGCCTGAAGGTGATTGTGCACGACGTCTTCAACGGCGGCGTCCAGTCCATCAGCGGCGACAACCTCGGTCAGCAGGCCGATCCGCGCGGCCCGGGCGCTGTCGAACAGGGCACCCGAGAGCATGGTTTCGCGCGAATGCACCTTGCCGATCCGCGCCACGACATAGGGCGAGATATTGGCCGGCAACAGGCCCAGCTTCACCTCGGTCAGGCCAAAGCGCGACCCTTCGGCGCCGATGGTGTAATCGCAGACCGATATCATTCCGACGCCGCCGCCATACGCCGGCCCGTTGATCCGCCCGATCAGGGGCTTGGGCAGGGTATCGAGGCGGCGCAGCAGATGCGCCAGCGTGGCGCTTTGCTCCACCCGCTCGGCCCGGGATTTTTCGATATTGGAGGCGAACCAGTTAAAGTCACCCCCGGCGCAGAAGCTCTTACCCGCGCCGGTCAGAACCACGATGCGCACCTTGTCATCATTGGCCAGCTTTTCGGCGACGTCGTACAGTTCGGCGATCAGCGTGCCGTTCAGAGCATTGTGCTTGTCCGGGCGGTTCAGGGTTACGGTGGCGACGCCGCGCGCGTCGGTCTCAAGCAGGATGGTTTCGTAGGTCGTCGTCATATCAAGGGCCTCACATTCTGAAAACGGGCGTGTGGCGCCCTGCCTCGGGCACCGAAGAGACTATGGACAGGCACAGGCCGAGGATGTCGCGGGTCTGACCCGGTTCGATCAGCCCGTCATCCCAAAGCCGCGAGGTCGCATAATAGGGATCGGACTGTTCCCCGTATTGAGCGCGCACCTGCGCCTCGATCTGCGCCAGATCGGCCTGCATCTTTTCCAGATCACCGCCCTTTTGTCTGCGCAGTTCCAGCATCACGTTGCTGGCGATATCGGCGGACATGGTGGCGAGTTCCGCCGTGGGCCATGCAAAGAGGAAGTTCGGCGCAAACCCCCGCCCGCACATGCCGTAATTGCCAGCGCCATAGGATCCGCCAAGCAGGACCGACAGACGCGGCACCTTGGCCACTGACATGGCATAAACCAGCTTGGCGCTGTCCTTGGCGATGCCGCCGCGCTCCGCCTCCGTGCCGACCATGAAGCCGGAGATGTTGTGCAGGAACAAAAGCGGGATGTTGCGCTGGTCGCACATGGATACGAATTGCGCGCCCTTAAGCGAGCTTTCGGACAAAAGCGCGCCGTTATTGGCCAGGATACCGACGCGAAAACCGTGGATTCGGGCCGTTCCGCAGACCAGCGTTTCGCCCCAGCCCGGCTTGAACTCGCGAAATTCGCCGGCGTCTATCATGCGCAGCAGAACCTCGCGCATGTCATAGGGTTCCTTGCGGTCCGCGCTGATGACGCCCAGCAATTCGGACGGGTCATGCGCGGGCGGCGCGGGCGGCGTGTCAGGCTGCATCGGGCGCGATTGGCCCAGCTCGGCCACTATGTCGCGCATCAGGGCGAGGGCATGGTATTCATCCTCGGCCAGATGGTCGCAAACACCGGAGACGCTGGTGTGCATTTCGGCGCCGCCCAAGGTTTCGCCATCGACCTCCTCGTTGATCGCCACCTTGACGATCGACGGCCCGCCCAGATGGATGCGGGCGTTGCCGCGCACCATGATAAGCTCGTCCGACAGGGCCGGAATATAGGCCCCGCCCGCCGTGCAGCCGCCGAACACGGCGGAGATTTGCGGCAGCCCGCTGGCCGACATATTGGTCTGGCGATAGAAGGAATTCCCGAAATGACGTGCATCGGGAAAGACCCGATCCTGTTCCGGCAGATAGGCCCCGCCGCAATCGACCAGGTACAGACAGGGCAACCTGTTCTCAGCCGCGATTTCCTGGGCGCGAATGTGCTTTTGCACTGTCTCATGATAGAAGGAGCCGCCCTTGACCGTGGCATCATTCGCGATGACCACGCACGGCAGCCCATGAACGATACCGATGCCGGTCACGATGCCGGAGCCGGGAACCTCGCCACCATATTGACCGTAGGCCGCCAGCGACGACAGCTCCAGAAACGCCGTTCCCGGATCCACCAGCAGGTCAATCCGTTCGCGAACCAGAAGTTTGCCGCGTTTGCGGTGGCGTTCCACCATATCGGGGCGACCGCCCGACGTGGCCTCGGCGATCCGCGTGCGCAGGGTTTCGACGCGTTCGCTTTGCGCCGCGTGATTGCGCGCGAAGGTTTCGGATGCGGTCAGAACCGCTGAGTCAAGACGAGCCATGTATCAGGTATCCTGTCTTTCAAGTATCCCGTTGAGGAACACATCGGCATAGGTGCGGGACAGCGCCTCTGCGCTGCCGCGAGCCGGGTCGAACCAATCGAGCGTGGCGTTCAGCGCGCCGATCAACATCAGGCGCAGGTGGCGAATATCGACGTCGCTCTTCAGCGCGCCGTCCTGCTGAAGCCGGGACAGCAGGGCATCCCATTCGGCCTCATAGGCGCGGCGTGTGGGCAGGTTGGCATCGCGTACGGATTGCGGCACCTGCCCGAAAATACGCACATTGGCCGAAGTATAGTCGCTCACGTCGAGAAGCGCGCGCAGATGGGCGCCGATCGCGGCATGCAGGCTCGCCTCGGCGCCGGTGCCTTCGGGCAGTGCGGAAACGGCCTGGCGCATGCTTTCGTGGACGACCTGAATGCCCACGTCCAGAACAGCCGCGACAATCTCGTCCTTGGAGCCGAAATGGTAGTATAGGCTGCCTGCCTTGATCCCGGCGGCTTCGGCGATCTTTCTCAGCGATACGGACCCGTAGCCCTGCTCGCGGAAAAGCTGTGCTGCCACGTCCAGCACGCCCTCTCGCCCGACCGGACTGCGGGCGCCCTGTGATGCCTGTTTCACTGCAAGTTCGGACATCATCGCCCTTCGCGCCACCATAACTAACAACTGTTAGGTAACTGGAACCGCATCATCCGGCAAGCTCTATTTTCGTAAGTCGCTGGATATGGAAGGTCGGGACAACCCTGTCTGTGCTGTCCCGACCGACCGGTGTTAAATCACGAAGCCGCCGCCGCAGATGACGTGCTGGCCAGAGATGAAGTTCGATTCGGGTGCACAGAACAGATAGACCGCGCCTGCGGCTTCCTCGGGTGTGCCGACACGGCCCAAGGGGATCATGCGCTCCATCTGGGACAGAAGATCGGGGTTCACGCCCACTTTGATCTCCTTCTCCTCGACCGTGATCGTGCTGTCGCCATCCGCGCTACCCTCAGTCAGGCGGGTGCGGATCGGGCCGAAGGCCACGGCATTCACGTTGACCTTGTAGCGGCCCCACTCCTTGGCCATGGTCCGGGTGACCCCCAGGATCCCGGCCTTGGCTGCGGAATAGTTGATCTGGCCGGGGTTGCCTCCGGTCCCCGCGATGGAGGAGATGTTCACCACCTTGCGGAACACCTCACGCCCGGCGGCGGCTTCTTCCTTGGCCTTTGCGCTGATCACCGGCTGTGCCGCACGCAGGATCCTGAACGGCGCGGTCATGTGAACGTCGATGATTGCCTGCCACTGCTCGTCCGTCATCTTCTGAACGACGCTGTCCCAGGTATAGCCTGCGTTGTTTACGATGATGTCCAGCCCGCCGAAGCTTTCGACGCCAGTGTTGATGAACCGCTCGGCAAAGCCGTCTTCGGTCACGCTGCCGGCACAGACCACCGCTTCGCCACCGGCGGCGCGGATTGCTTCGGCTGTTTCGTTGGCTGGATCGGCATCCAGATCGTTGATCACCAGCCGCGCCCCTTCCGAGGCCAGCTTGAGCGCGATTTCGCGTCCGATGCCCCGGCCGGAGCCGGAGACCAGCGCCACGCGCCCGTCAAGTTTATCAGTCATGGCTTATCCTTCCGAATGGCGCTGTCAGACTTTTTCGTAAAGCGTGGTCACGCAGGCCCCGCCGAGGCCAAGGTTATGCTGGAGCGCAAGGCGCGCGCCGTCGACCTGACGCGCATCGGCCTGACCGCGAAGCTGCTGGACCAGTTCCGTGCACTGCGCAAGGCCAGTCGCGCCCAGGGGGTGCCCCTTGGACAAAAGACCGCCCGACGGGTTGGTCACGAATTTGCCGCCATAGGTATTGTCACCATCGTCAACGAATTTGGCCGCATCGCCACGTGCGCAAAGACCCAGCGCCTCATAGGTGATAAGCTCATTGTGGGCGAAACAGTCGTGCAATTCGACCACGTCCACATCGTCCGGGCCGATGCCCGCTGCCTCATAGACCTGCTCGGCAGCACGCTTTGCCATCGAGAAGCCCACGACCTCACGCATGTCATGCGCGCCGAACGTCTCCGGCCCGTCCGTTGTCATGGCCTGCGCCGAGATCCGAACGGAACTGTCGAGGCCGTGCTTGTCCGCGAACTCCTTGGAACAGATGATTGCCGCAGCCGCACCGCAGGTCGGCGGGCACGCCATCAGCCGTGTCATCACGCCGGGCCACATGACCGGAGCGGCCATGACCTCTTCGGCGGTCATTTCCTGCCGGAACAGGGCGACGGGGTTCTTGGCCGCGTGACGGCTGGCCTTGGCGCGGATTTTCGCGAAGGTTTCCATCGAGGTGCCGAACTCATCCATATGCGCCTTGCCCGCGCCACCGAAATAGCGAAGCGCCAGCGGGATCTCGGAGTTGCCCACCAGATCGTCGGTTTCCTCGTCAAACGCCGTGAACGGGCTGATCCGATCAGGGAACATCGCGCCAAGTGCGCCGGGCTGCATCTGCTCGAACCCCAGAGCCAGCGCACATTCCACCGCGCCGCTTTCAACGGCCTGACGGGCCAGGAACAGAGCCGACGACCCGGTCGAGCAGTTGTTGTTCACGTTCACAACCGGAATGCCGGTCATGCCGACATGGTACAGCGCCCGCTGGCCGCTTGTGCTGTCGCCATAGACATAGCCCACATAGGCCTGCTGGACACTGTCGTAATCCAGCCCCGCATCTGCCAGAGCGGAGCGGGTGGCCGTGGCGGCCATCACATCATAGCTATCGGATTTTCCAGGCTTCTGGAACGGGACCATCCCCACGCCAACCACATAGGCCTTATCAGTCATGTCTCTCTCCCAGGTTCGAGCCGGCCACCACGGATCGGGCGGACTCGCATTTTCTACCGTTTGTTAGAAATTACATAGCCACGCTTGGCTCTGTCAACAAAATCGCTTCGTGACGTAGGGTATCGGGTTCGGGGCGCCTGCATATGTTTGGGCATTCGCACCGCGCGGGCCGAAGGGCAGCACGAATGGCGTATCGTGCGGGATTCGCAGATTTTCTGGCGCTATTCCCGGCAACACGCGCTCAGCGTCGAGTCCCGAACGCGCCACAAAACGACGCGCCCGCCACCCCGAAAGGGTAGCGGGGCGATCCGGGGGCACCGAAGCGCGCCGGTCCTGGTTGTCACAGCCGGAATATGCCGTAATGCGGATCGTCGATCGGCGCGTTCAGCGAGGCGGAGATGGACATGCCCAGCGCATTGCGCGTGTCCGCCGGGTCGAGAATGCCATCATCCCACAGCTCGGAGGTAGAGGTATACGCCTCGACATCGTGGCGAAATTTTTCCAGAACGGGGTCGCGGATGGCGGCGATTTCCTCATCGCTCAGCTTCTTGCCTTCGCGCTCAAGCTGCCGGATCTTGACGTCGGCCATGGTGTTTGCGGCCTGATCCGCGCCCATCACGCCGATCTCTGCCTGCGGCCACATGAACAGCGTACGCGCATCCCAGGCCCGTCCGCACATCCCGTAATTGCCCGCCCCGTACGAGGCATTGGCGATCACGGTGAATTTCGGCACGACCGACCCACCCTGCGCCATCAGCATCTTTGCGCCGTCCTTGGCGATGCCGCGTTCCTCGTATTCGCGGCCCACCATGTAGCCCGTGATGTTCTGGAAGAAGACCAGAGGCGTCCGGTTCTGATTGCACAGCTGTATGAAATGCGCGGCCTTGAGCGAACTGTCGTTGAACAGCACCCCGTTATTGGCGAGAATCCCCACCTTGTAGCCCCAGATATGGGCATAACCGCAGATCATCGTTGTGCCGTAATCGGGCTGATATTCGTGAAAACGCGAACCGTCCACGATCCGGGCCAGAACCTCACGCATGTCGAACTGGGTCTTCCGGTCCTTGGGGATGATCCCGTATAGCTCTTTCGGGTCGTAGTATGGTTCCTCGAACGAGGCGGTCTCGATGATCGTCTTCGGCGTGCGCTTCCACTGGCTGACAATTTCGCGTGCCAGTGAAAAGGCGTGCTCCTCGGTGGCGGCACGGTAGTCGCCAGTGCCCGAGACAGAGGTATGCATGACCGCCCCGCCCAGTTCCTGAACGCCGACCTCCTCGCCTGTGGCCGCCTTGACCAGCGGTGGACCGCCGAGGAAGATCGCGCCGGTGCCTTCGATGATAACGTTGTAATCGCTGAGCGTCGGCACATACGCGCCGCCCGCCGTGCAGTGCCCGCCGACGATGGCGACCTGCGGGATGTTGGCCTGGCTCAGCTTGACCTGATTTCGAAACACCCGCCCGCCCAGATAACGATCGGGAAAGACGCCGTGTTGCAACGGCAGGAAGCCCCCGGCGCTGTCGCAGATGTGGATGACCGGCAGGCGGTTTTCCAGTGCGACATCCAGCAGCCGCACGATTTTCTTGACGGTATGCGGATACCACGCACCGCCCTTGACGCTGGCATCGTTGGCGTGAATGGCGACCTCGCGCCCCTGCACGATGCCGATGCCCGTCACCACGGCGGCACCGGGCACCGCACCGTCATATTCGCGACAGGCGGCGAGCGTCGAGAACTCCAGGAACGGCGTGCCGGGGTCCAGCAGCAGCTTCAGCCGCTCCCGCACGCCCAGCTTGTTCTGGCGGGCGAGGCGGTCGATATCGCGCTGAGGGCGCTCGAAACGCGCCGCGTGCTGGCGGGCGTGGAACTCCTTCAACCGCTCGGTCATGGCCGCATGGTTGGCCTTGAAGTCGGGAGCATTCGTGTCAATCTGGCTTTCGATCCGGCGCATGGTCAGTCCTCCTCGGGGGCCAGCTGGGCGAGCGTGGCCTTCAGCCCGAAACTGTCACCTGCGGCAAATGGTATTTCAGCAACCACCCCGTCGCGCGGCGCGGCCAGGCTGGTTTCGAGTTTCATGCTTTCGATGACGAGCAGGATCTGGCCTTCCTTGACCTGATCGCCGGGTTTGGCGTTCACGGCCACGACGACACCGGGCATCGGCGCGATGATGCGATCGTCGGCCGCGCCGCTATCGCTTCCGGCCAGACGTTCTGCGGGATCAACCCGCCCGATCGCATACGCCCGGCCGTTCAGATGCACAAAAGTTGCGTCGGGTCCGACGGCCAAGCGCAGCTCCTGCACGCGCCCGCGTATGCGCAGGACATAACCGCCCGGCTCGCTTGTCGGGTCCAACCGGCAGGGAACCGGGCCATCGGGCATGTTTACAATCAGGTTGGTGCCGTCATGCGACAGCCAGCATTCGGTCTCTTCGCCGTCGATCTGGAATATCCGCCGCATCAGTTTCTCCACCCGCCCATTTTACGGTGCATCTCAGGTATCTGCATGACTTCGCCCACCAGCCGGTCGTCCGACAGAGCGGTCGCGGCGATCAGCAAGTCTGATATGTCCTCGCCCGGTGCTGTCAGCGTATCCGCCTGTTCGGCCAGAAATCCGGTCGAGATGTCACCCGACGCAAAATCCGGGTGGGCCAGGATCGCATCCAGATAGCCTGTATTGGTCGTCACCCCGAGGATAACGTAATTCTGCACCGCCTGTCGCGCCCGCGCGATGGCCTGTGTACGGTCCGGGGCGTGAACGATCAGCTTGGACAGCATCGGGTCGAAATCGGTGGTGACCTTGCCACCCCCCAGGATGCCACTGTCGACCCGCACGCCTGTGCCCTGCGGTTCATCCAACAGCAGGATGTCCCCAATGGCGGGGCGGAAATCCTCCGTTGCGTCCTCGGCGCAGATGCGCAGCTCGATCGAGTGACCGGACTGCGCAATGTCGTCCTGCGCGGCGCTCAGCCCCTCACCCGCCGCGATGCGCAGTTGTTCCGCGACGAGGTCGAAGCCGGTGACCATCTCCGTCACGGGATGCTCGACCTGTAGGCGCGTGTTCATTTCCAAGAAATAGAAGGACCCGTCCTGCGCATAGATGAACTCGACCGTTCCGGCCCCGCGATAATTGACCGCGCGCGCGATCCCGGCGGCGGTTTCGCAGATGTCCAGACGCTGCTGCGCCGAGAGCGCCGGAGACGGCGTTTCCTCGATGATTTTCTGGAACCGGCGCTGGATCGAGCATTCGCGTTCCCAGAAATGAACGACATTGCCCTTCCCGTCGCCCATGACCTGCACCTCGATATGGCGCGGGCGTTCGATATAGCGTTCGACAAACAGACGACCGTCACCGAAATAGCGCTCGCCCTCGCGGCGTGCGGTCTCGATCTCGGATTCCAGTGCGCTGTCCTCACGCACGACGCGCATCCCCTTGCCGCCGCCGCCCGCCGAGGGCTTGATCAGCAGCGGATAGCCCACCGCGCGGGAGCGTTCGACGAAGGTGGCGGGGTCGTCATCCTCGATGGCCGATGGCGCAACCGGGAAGCCGCGTTCCTCGACGAAGCCGCGGGCGCGCACCTTGTCGCCCATCAGGTCTATGACCTCGGATGTGGGGCCGACGAAGGTCACGCCGGCTTGCTCAAGTGCGGCGACGAAGCCTGCATTTTCCGACAGGAAGCCATAGCCCGGATGCACCGCGTCCGCGCCGATCCTTTTCGCGACCTCGACGATCTGCGGGATGTCGAGATAGGCGGCAACGGGGGTGGGGCCGTCGATGCTCACGACCTCGTCCGCTATCATATGGGCCGGTCCCTCCTGCTCGGACGGGTGGCGCAACACGGCGGTGGCAAGGCCGCGTGCCTTGGCGGTGCGCAAGACACGTGCAGCGATCTCCCCCCTGTTGGCGACCAGCAGTTTGGAAATACTCATCTTACTTCCTTTCATGCGCTCTCGGCGGAATGAAGCCCGTCCCTTGCGGCCAGATCGGCCGGTACGGGAATCTCGATGTCCAGCAGCATCTGCGCAAAGCCCTTGCCCTGCGGGTCGATGCGGACAGAGGCGATGCCGCCGCCGCCCAGTGATTCATGCAGCAGGAAATTCAGCGCGTGGCTTCCCGGCAGGTCGAAACGTTCGACCGCACCGTGGCACAGATGGGCGAAATAGTCCTTTACCCTTTCCTCGGTAAGCGAGGAGCGGATGTAGGGCAGATAATCTGGCTTGCGCGCCAGGATGCCGATATTGGCGATGTCGCCCTTGTCACCCGACCGACCCCACGCCAGATCGACAAGCCGCACGTTGACGGCATCAGGCCCGGCCTCGCGGCTTTCCACCTGCGGCAGCGCCGGCGGATCGAGCGTGATCGCATCTGTCGATACGGTGACGGGCACCTGCGTTCCGTCAACCTCAACCTCAACGGGGGTGTCAGCCTTGTCCTGCAGGAAGGAGAACAGGCGAACCACCGGCTGCACCTTCGGGCGCCCGGCGAAAAATCCGGTCAGGCCCTGCGCGGTGGAAATGGCCATGGGCGCGATTTCCCCGGCAAAAATGTTGAGCGCGCTGCGATCCTCATGCACCGCGCCGATCTTGAGCACCACTTCGCGAGTCTTGGCGCGGGCGTTGGCGCCATAGGCGGCCTCGGCGCCCAGAACCTCGACGCTGACCTGTCGAAAATCGCCAAGGTTCCTGTCGCGGAAAATCCGGCGGCAGCGGGTCAGGATCGCCTCGGCCACACGCTCGGCCTTCGCCGGGGCGTCGATGGCAGCGAGCGTCAGAGTGGTGACCGCGCGCCAGCCGTCAGCATGGGTGGCCGAAACCTTGTAGCTGTCGGTACGCCCCAGTCCCCTGCCCCCCTTGACCAGCACCTGATCGGGGCCGACCTGTTCGAGCGTGACACCGGACCAGTCGCAGATCACGTCCGGCAGCAGATAGGCCCGCGGATCGCCGATCTCATAGAGCATCTGTTCACCGACCGATCCCGGCACAACCAACCCGCCGGTGTCGGGCGTCTTGGTCATGACGAAGCTGCCATCCTTGGACACTTCGACGATGGGCATGCCCATATTGTCCCATCCCGGCACGTCGCGCCAGTCGGTGAAGTTGCCCCCGGTGCCCTGCGGACCGCATTCGATCAAATGGCCTGCCAGCGATCCCTGGCTGAGCTTGTCCCAATCCTCATCGCTCCAGCCGAATTCGTGCATGAGCGGGCCCAGCGCCACGGCACTGTCAGCGCAGCGTCCGGTGATCACGATATCGGCCCCCGCATCCAGCGCGGTCGCGATGGGCCGGGCGCCCAGATAGGCATTCATGCTCCAGATATCGTCGGGGAAATCCACGCCGGAGAACATTTCCCGCTGACCGCGGGCGCGAATATCACCGGCCTGCCCTGACAGATCGTCGCCCAGAACCACACCGATGGACAGGTCGATTCCAGCCTCGGCGGCGGCCTTGGCCAGCGCATCGCGGCAGCCGCGCGGGTTTACACCGCCGGCATTGGCCACGACCTTGATGCCCTTGGCCTTGATTTGCGGAAGCAACGGCACGAGCGCCTTGACGAAATCCGGCGCAAAGCCCGCCTCAGGCGACTTGGCGCGGGCGCGCGCCATCAGGGACATCGTGACTTCCGCCAGATAATCGAACACCAGATAGTCGATCTGACCGCCGGAAACCAACTGGCCAGCTGCTTCGGGCGTATCGCCCCAGAACCCGGAGGCGCATCCGATGCGCAGTTTTCGATCTGACATATTCCCTCCTCAGCGCCGTATCAGCGGCCCGTCCATTCAGGTTTGCGTTTCGCGATGAAAGCATCGAAGCCCTCGCGCGCATCTTCTGTCTGTGCCACGCGCGGCAACAGCGTTTCGGCAAAGCGCATCTGCTGCGGATAGGTCATGTCCTGCATCGCGTGGCAGGCATATTTGCCCAGCCGAATGGCAGTGGGCGACTGGGCAGCGATCTGGTCAACCAGCTCCGAAATCTTGTCATCAAGCCCCGCGCCATCCGTCACATAGTTGACCAGATCATAGCGCAGCGATTCCTCGGCGGTCAGGGGGACGCCGGTGATGAACATCTCCATCAATCTGCGCCGTGGCAACACGCGCATCATCGGCGGAACGATGGTCATGGGAAACAGGCCCACATTTACCTCCGGCGTTCCGATCCGGGCGTGATCGGCCATCACCGCCAGATCGCAGGCACAGACGATTCCCGCGCCCGCGCCGACGGCGACACCGTTGATGCGGGCTATGGTCGGCTTTCGGCAGGCTTGAATCGCATCGAACAGCTTACCGGCAAAATGCTCGGGATCGGCCGGGTCCTGAACGAACGGGCCCCCTTCGGCCCCCGCCTTGAGATCGCCGCCCGCGCAAAAGGCTAGCTCCCCCGCGCCGGTCAATACGATCACCCGGCAATTGGCGTCAGCCTCGGCCGCCTGAAGTGCGGCAATCATGCCCTCAGCCACATCGCGATTCATGGCATTGCGCCGTTCGGGACGGCATATCGTGATGCGCGCTTCATGCCCTCGCACCTGCGATTGTACGACGTTCTCAGCCATCTCCAGAACCTCCCCGCATTGGCAATTGCTTTGCTTGCAACGTCAGGTCGCGAAAAGCTTGCCTTGATCTATTTTCTAACATGTGTTTGATTTTGGTCAACACTACAGATGTCATTCTGTTCGGGGAGGAACGATAATGACCAGCCAGAACGAGCCTGACATGGCAGCCTTGGAAGCCATCAGGGCCAACTATTCATTGACCGATGAGCAGCGCCAGATCGTCGATCATGTGGATCGCGTTTCGCGCGAGGTGCTGCACCCGCTGCAGGCCCGCATGGACGCGGAGGAATGGTGGCCCGACGATCTGTTCAAACAGATGGGGGAGCTTGGCCTTCTGGGAATCACCGCGCCCGAGGAATTCGGCGGATCGGGCCAGAACGAATTCACGCAGGCGCTGGTGTCCGAAGTGATCTCGAAATGGAACCCGGCCGTGGGGCTGTCGCACGGCGCGCATGACAATCTTTGCCTGAACAACCTGCTGCGCAACGGGTCCGAGGAACAGATAAAGAAGTATGTGCCGGGCCTGTGTTCCGGTGATCTGGTCGGGGCGCTGGGGCTGACCGAGCCCGGTGCCGGGTCCGATGCGCTTGGCTCCATGGCGACCACGGCGCGCCGCGATGGCGATGACTACATCATCAATGGCTCGAAGATCTACATCACGAACGGGCCGATCGCGGACGTGATCCTGCTCTACGCCAAGACCGACAAATCCAAAGGCGCCAAGGGCATTTCGGCCTTTATCATCGACACCGACAATCCCGGATTCAAGGTGGCGCAAAAGCTCGACAAGATGGGCTTTCGCGGTTCTCCGACCGGGGAACTGGTATTCGAGGATTGCCGGGTGCCGGCCTCCGCAATGCTGGGCGCTGAAAACAGCGGCGTCGCCGTGGTGATGAGCGGGCTGGATCTGGAACGGGCGATGGTCGCCTCGCTCTGCGTTGGCATGGCCGACCGCGCGCTGGAACTGGGTCTGGAATACGCCAAGATCCGCGAACAATTCGGCAAGCCGATCGCAAGCTTCCAGATGGTGCAGTCGAAACTGGCCGAGATCTATACCGAGGTCGAAACCGCGCGCGCCTTCAGCTATCGCGCGTTGGCTGCCTGTGTCGGCCTGCCCAAGGGTGCCGGTGGGCGTGGTGAGATTCACAAGCTGACCGCCGCCGCCTGCCTGTACGCGGGTGAGGCGTTCAACAAGGCCGTCACCGAGGCCTGCCACATCCATGGCGGCTCCGGCTACATGCAGGACACCGAAATCAACCGGTTGTTCCGCGCAAACAAGCTGTTGGAGATCGGCGCGGGCACCAGTGAAGTGCGCAAGATCATCATCGCCGAAGAACTGCTGCGCGCCTGAGGGGGGCAAGATCATGAACAAGCAACTGCGCAACGACATCGACCTTCCGACTCATTTCAAGACGGATGAACAGCAGGCGCTGGCCGATCAGGCTGGCAAGTTCTTCATGTCCGAGTTCCACCACCTGAACGCGGAAATGGACGACACCGACGACCTGCCGCCCTCAGTCTTTCCCAAGCTGGGGGAGATGGGGTATCTCGGCTTGAACGTGCCACCGGAATTCGGCGGTGCCGGGCTCGATTTTACCTCCGCCTGCATCATCACCGAAGAACTGTCGCGCGCCTCTGCCGCGATCGGGCTGACGCATGTGGCGCATGACAACCTGTGCGTCAACAATATCTACCGCAACGCCAACGATGATCTGCGCCGCAAATATCTGCCGGGGCTGTGCAATGGCACGCTGGTCGGCGCACTGGGCCTGACCGAACCCGGTGCCGGATCCGACGCGCTTGGCTCGATGCGCACCACGGCCAGGAAGGATGGCGACGACTACATCCTGAACGGATCAAAGATCTATATCACCAACGGGCCGATTGCCGATCTGGTGCTGGTCTATGCCAAGACCTCCCCCGAAAAGGGCGCCAAGGGGATTTCAGCCTTCATAGTCGAGACGGACACACCCGGTTTCAAGGTGGCGCAGAAGCTCAACAAGATGGGTTTCCGCGGGTCGCCGACAGGGGAGCTGGTTTTCGAGGATTGCCGCGTGCCCGCCAAGAACATGGTCGGAAAGCTGGACGGCGGTGTGGCGGTCACGATGTCGGGGCTGGACCTGGAACGCGCTATCGTCTGCTTCAACGCACTGGGCATTGCACAGCGCGCGCTGGATATCTCCATCGATTACGCCAAGACGCGCCAGCAGTTCGGCAAGCCGATCGCCAGCTTCCAGATGGTGCAGGCGATGCTGGCCGACATGTATACGCAGCTTGAGGCGGCGCGCAGCCTGTCGCTGAAAACCGTCGCGATGTGCGAGGGCCTGAAGGAAGGCGAAGGCGGACGCGGCGAAATTCACAAGCTGACCGCCGCCGCGATCTTCAAGGCCGCCGAGGTCACGTCATTCGTGCTGGACAAGGCCGTCCAGATCCACGGCGGGTCGGGCTACATGCGCGACACGGAAGTGAACCGGCTTTACCGCACGGGCCGTGTTCTGGAGGTTGGCGCGGGCACTCAGGAAGTGCGCAAGCTGATCATTTCCGGCGAACTTCTTAAAAACTGAGAGTGAAAACATGAGCGAGAAAAAGACATCGCGTTATGCACCGGATCTGATGGCGGGCCAGGTGGCCCTTGTCACAGGATCGGGTTCGGGAATGGGCCGGGCAACGGCACTGGAAATGGCCTCCTGCGGGGCCAGACTGGCGCTGTTCGCGCGCCGCGAGGAGCCGCTGGAGGAGACCGCCGAAATGATCCGCGCCGCGGGTGGAGAGGCGTTCGTCGTACCTGGCGACACCCGCGACGAGGACAGCATCGAAAACGCGATGGGCCGCATCAAGGAACATTACGGACAGCTTGACGTGCTGGTGAACAATGCAGGCGGGCAGTACATCGCCGCTGCGCGGGATATCACCAACAAGGGCTTCGAGGCGGTGATCCGCAACAACCTGATCGGGTCATGGCAGATGACCCGCGCAGCCGCCGATCATTTCATGTATGAAAACGGCGGATCGGTTGTTTTCGTTACCGCGATTTCAGGGCGGACCGCACTTACCGGGTTTACCCATACCGTTGCCGCGCGCGCGGGTGTTACCGGCATGATGAAGACGCTTGCCGCCGAATGGGGCGAGTATGGCATTCGCCTCAATTGTGTCGCGCCGGGCACGATCAAGACCGAGGCGCTTGGCCGCTATCCCATCCCGCCCGAGCGGTGGAAACAGCTGAATCGCTCGGTCCTCAACCGGATGGGCATGGCCGAGGATATCGCCGGCACCATCATCTTCCTGGCGTCTGACCTGGGGAACTTCATCACCGGTGAGGACATCTATGTCGATGGCGGCGAAACCCTTCACATGGGTCATGACGCGCGCGATATGATCAACCCCGACATGTTCGACAAACGCGAGCGCGGAGACGGAAAAGATGAGTGAACCCATTGTCCTTCTGGATATCGCTGACAGGATTGCCACCGTTACGCTGAACGATCCGGAGCGTCGCAATCCGATTACCGGAAACGAAATGATTTCGGCCCTTCTGGATACCTTCGCGAAGGTGCAGGCCGATCCACAGGTCAGCGTCATGATCCTGACCGGTGCCGGCACGGCATTCTGCGCCGGCGGCGATATCAAGGAAATGAACGACCCCGACGGCATTTTCCGCAAGGAGCCGCTGGCCGCGGCCGAAAGCTATGTCAACGGCGTGCAGCGTCTGCCACAGGCGCTCTACAACATGGACATCCCCACCATCGCGGCGGTCAACGGCCCTGCGGTCGGCGCGGGATGCGATCTGACGATGATGTGCGACATGCGCATTGCATCCGAGAAGGCGAAGTTCGGCGAGGTATTCCTGAACCTCGGTATCATTCCGGGCGATGCGGGCAGTTGGTTCATGCTGCGCCGTCTGGGCCATCAACGGGCCGCCGATCTGACATTCTCGGGCCGTATGGTCGAGGCGAAGGAGGCGCTTGAGATCGGTATGGTGCTGGATGTCGTGCCCCATGAAGATCTCATGGAACGGGCACGCGAACGGGCGTCGGTCATTGCAGCCAAGCCGCCGCGTGCGGTACGGGTTGCCAAACGCCTGATGCGCAACGCCGAACGGATGGATCTGCCTGATTTCCTGAATTCCGCAGCGGCCTATCAGGCGCTGATGCATCAGACCGAGGATCACCATGAGGCGGTCTCCGCGTTTATGGAAAAACGAAAACCCAGCTTTACCGGGCGCTAAAGGAAAGACCGCATGTCTGACATCAGCAAGACGAAAATGGAACAGATCGCGCAGATGTGGAATGCGCGTGGCAAGGGCCTGATTACCCACATGGCGCTCGATATCGAAGACGTCTCCTCCGAGGGGGTTCGGGTCCGCATGCCGTTCAATCCAGATTTCTGTGTCGACAGCGATCAAACCCTGCTTCATGGCGGTATCCTGACTGCCCTGCTGGACAGTGTTTTCGGGCTGGCGAACTTCGTGTCCATCGAAGGGGTCAGCACCATGGCGACCCTGGACCTCAGAGTTGACTATCTGCGCCCGGCGCGCTCCCGCTCGGATGTCATCGTTCGCGCGCATTGCTTTCGGAAAACCCGGCATATCGCCTTCAATTCCGGCAGCATCTGTTTCGATGGCCATGAAGACGCGGAAATCGCCCGCGGAACCGCCTCGTTTGCATTGACCCGCGGCGACGTCAGCCTGTTTGACGCGATGACAAAAGGAAAAAACCCGTGATTGATTTGCAAACCGTCAATGCCAATGTGTCCCGGGTTCCGTTCTTCCGGTTTCTCAACTTCGAGGTGCAAAGCCTGGACAACCTGCATGCCGAGGCGGAGATGACCTTTGAATCACGCCATATCGGAAACCCGGTCATGGAGCATTACCACGGCGGCATCATCGCCAGCTTCATGGAGGCGACGGCCGCCATCGCCGTCCACCCCGATTTCGCGGACGTTCCGGCCAAGCCGATCAATCTAACGGTGGATTACCTCAGACCGGGCCTGAAGGGGCCGCTATATGCCCGCGCCGATGTCACCCGCAAGGGCAAGCGCATCGCCAGTCTCAGCGTGATTACGTGGCAGATAGAGCGGGAAAAACCGATAGCAGAAGGGCTGTATCACTTCCTTCTGGTCTGATCCGGCTTCTGACCTGATCCACCGTGCTGTGCGGGCCGGCCGCTCGTCTGATCGGGACGGGGGCCGCGCCAGCGCAGAACTCAGTGGATCTGCACCTGTTCGGTGGGGTCCGCTCTGTTGCAAATCCCTTCGAGCAGCAGCTTGATGAGCATTTCGGAGAATTCGGGAAGGGAAAGGTAGCCGTCCGCGCCCGTCCTGTTTGGATCGAACCACTCCACCGTCCAGTTCAGAGCGCCCAGCATCACCTGCCGCAGGGGGACGATCTTGATATCCGATCTGATCGCATCGTCCTTTTGCGCGTCTCTGAGTATTCTGTCCCAGAGCCTTCCGTAATCATGCCGAATTTTGCCGTGTCTTTCCCTGAAGTGGTTGGGCAGCATCCCATAACTTCTGATATTGGCGGACGTGAATTCGCTCGCCTTGAACAGGAAATCCAGATGCGTCCAGATGGCCGTCGCGATCCTGGCGTAATGGTCGTAAGGTTCGTGAAACTCTTCTACCGCGGCGCTGACACCGGATAGCAAATCGCTCAATCCCGCGTTCAGAACCTCATCCACTATCTCTTCCTTGGATTTGAAATGATAGTAGACGCTGCCCGCCTGCATGTCCGCTTCTGCAGCGATCTGCCGCAACGTGGTTGCCTTGAAACCATTGTCCCGCAGCACGCGCGCGGCGGCCAGCAGGATATCGGAACGGGTTTTTGCCGCCTTGCCAGTCGCTTCAGGTGCCTTGTAGGCAATATGACTGATCATCTTGGACCCGCCGGTATCCGCGCGGTGACGCGACGACATTCCGTCAAGTATGAGATTGCTCATGCGTTCCGCCAGGACATGCACGGGATGCCGGTCCACGTCATACCATTCGACGGTCCAGTTCATCGCGCTGAGCACAAACTGCCGAATGGCCGAAACGGAGATGTCCCTCCTCAGCAGGTCCGCTTCCTTGGCTTCTTCGAGAAATTCGCTCCAGACCCGTGCGTATGAGGCACGCAGATCCCGGTGGGGCGCGCGAGCCTCATCCGACAACATCGGATAATTCCGGATATTGGCCGAGGTATAGTCACTTGTCGTCAACAGATAGGTCAGATGCGTTTCGATGAGCTGCGCGAATGTCTCCCGAAACCGCTCCGGATGGCCCTTGTTAGCGCGAATTATGCTGCTGACCTGTTCATAGAGCGCGCGAACACCGATATCGAGCACCTCGCTCAATATCTGGTCCTTCGAGTCGAAATGGTAGTAGATGCTGCCCGCTTCGATACCGGTTTCCTGCGCGATGCTGCGCATCGTTGTCGCATAGTAACCTTCGTGACGAAAAAGGCAGGCAGCCGCTGCGAGAATGTCTCCGCGTGTCCTCTCCGACTTGCTCAAATCATCGTCGGTTTGCGTGTCGTCATCAAACTGCCTCACCATTCATAGTCGATACTTGTCAGTGACAAGGCTGTCCATTGCAATAAATCTAACAAGTGTTAGAATACGCGAAAGGACGCTCGAATCAAGTTCTTTGTAATGACGCCAGCGAAAGAGGAGGACCTCCATATGCGAGGATTGAGTGGAAAACGGGTAATCGTGACCGGCGGTGGCAGCGGCATCGGGCGCGCTGTCTGCGAACGGTTCGGCGACGAAGGCGCCGAGGTTGCTGTTTTCGATATGAACGAGGATGGAGCACGCGAAACGGCACAACTGATCGTTGATGCCGGTGGAAAGGCGTCCGCCTTCAAGGCCGACATCACCGACCGCGCACAGGTCGACAAGGCAGTTGCGGAGTTCGAGGCTGGCGGCCCGATCGACGTGCTGGTGAACAATGCCGGCTGGGATCTGATCAAGCCGTTCCTGGATACCGATGAGGATCTTTGGAAAAAGATCATCGATATCAATCTTTACGGCCCCCTGAACATGCACCACGCGGTGCTGCCGGGCATGGTCAAGAACGGTGGCGGCCGTGTGGTCAACATCGCGTCGGATGCGGGCCGTGTCGGCTCGTCGGGTGAGGCTGTGTATTCCGCTTGCAAGGGCGGCATCATCTCGTTCACGAAAACCGTTGCGCGTGAGCTCGCACGCAAGGGTATCCAGCTGAACGCAGTCGCACCGGGACCGACCGATACGCCGCTGTTCGCCCAGGTTGCACAGGGCGAAGCCGGCCAGAAGATCGCGGAGGGCCTGAAGCGGGCCATTCCGATGAAGCGTCTGGCGCAGCCCACGGATTATCCCGGGGTCATCTGCTTCCTGTCGTCCGATGACGCCGGATTCATCACCGGCCAGGTGATTTCGGTTTCGGGCGGTCTGTCCATGCACGGATGATCGCTGGCGGCCATGCTTGTCACTGGGCATGGCCGCCGATCCGTGTACAAAGTTACCTCCCTAACTGGCCGCGCCACCGGTGCGGCCCTTTTTCGTTGAAGAAAGGTGACACATGTTCCAGCCAGATTCTGACATTCAGCGTTCAAGCACGCTCGCAGCTTTCCTGAAGGATTGCGGCGCGGACAGTTATGAAGACCTTGCCCAACGGGCGAATGCTGAACCGGATTGGTTCTGGGACCGCGTAATCAATTTTGCCGGCATAAGGTTCAGCCGCCCCTACACCCAGTTGAGGGATATGTCCGATGGGCCGGAGTCGATCCGGTGGGCCGTGGGTGGCACCTTGAACCTGACGGAAACCTGTCTGGACGCTCACATCGAAAACGGTCTGGGAGACAAGATCGCGATCGACTGGGTGGGTGAGGACGGAAGCCAGCGCAGCTGGACCTATTCCGATCTCGCCGCCGAAACCGCGCGCGTGGCCTCCGCGCTGGCGCAGCGTGGCGTGAAGCCCGGACAGGCTGTGGGCATCTACATGCCCATGATACCCGAAATCGAGGCCGCGCTGCTGGGAATCGCCCGGCTGGGCGCCGTGGCAGTGCCGCTGTTTTCCGGATTCGCGCCACCGGCCATCGTCTCCCGACTGAACGATTCAGGTGCCGTGGCGGTGCTCACGGCGGATGCCACGCCCCGGCGCGGCACACCCGTCTGGATGGAGGCCAAACTGGCCGAAGCCCTTCAGGACGTGCCATCGGTCCATACCGTGATCAGCCTGCGACGCTTCGGCGGCGAAGTGGCCGATCCGGCCCGAGATCTGGACTGGCAGCAGAGCATCGGAAAGGCCGATCCGACCTATCCCGCCCATCCCGTGGACGCGGACGCCGCGCTGATGATCGCCTATACCTCGGGCACGACCGGGCGGCCCAAGGGTGTGGTGCACACCCATCTGGGCGTACAGGCCAAGGCCGCCTCGGATTTCCTGCTTGGCCTCGACATGAAGCATGACGACCGGCATCTGTGGATGACCGATATGGGCTGGGTCATGGGCCCGCTCACGCTTTTGTCGGTATTGCTGTCGGGGGCCACGCTGGTTCTGGCGGAGGGTGCGCCGTCGATGCCCGGCGATCCCTTCAGGCTGCTGCGCATCGCCGCGGAGATGAAGGTGACCCACATGGGCGTCGCCCCGACCTTGGTGCGGCAGTTCATGACGCAGGATCCAGCCCCTCTTTCAAGCTACGATCTTTCGCCCCTTCGCATCGTCGCCTCAACCGGGGAACCCTGGACCGACGACGCCTGGATCTGGCAGCTCGACCATATCTGCCGCCGCCGCGCGGTGCCGCTCAACATCTCCGGCGGGACCGAGCTTTTCGGCGCGATCCTGACCTCGACCGTGCTGCACGAGGTTCGCCCCGGCGGGTTTTCCGCCCAGGCGCTGGGGGTCGGGGCCAAGGTCCTGCGTCAGGACGGCAGCGAGGCCGCGCCCGGCGAGGTGGGTGAACTGGTTGTCACCCAGCCGCCCCTGGGCCTGACCCCGGCCATCCGCGGCGACCGTGAACGCTACCTTGAAACCTACTGGTCCACCTATCCCGGCATCTGGCGGCATGGCGACTGGGTGCGCTGCGATCCGGACGGCACGTGGTATATCCTCGGCCGTTCGGACGATACGCTCAACATCGCCGGCAAACGCATCGGTCCGCCCGAGATCGAGGGCGCCCTGACCGAAACCGGGGAAGTCGTGGACGCCGCCGCCATTGCGGCACCCGATGATATCAAGGGCGTGGCCGTGGTCTGCGTATGCGTCGCGGCACCGGGTGTGGTGCCCGACGCGGATCTGGTCGAGCGGCTCAAGAACCGTGTGGGTGAAGTCGTCTCGAAACCCTTCCGCCCGCGCGAGATTCACTTTGTCGAGGCCCTGCCCAAGACCCGCAGCATGAAGACAATGCGCCGGATCGTGCGCGCGGCCTTCCTCGATGAGGATCCCGGCGATCTGGCATCGGTCAGCAATCCCGAAACCATCCAGCCCATCGCACTGCTCAGAAAGGAAACGTCATGATCACCGTCTTCGGAGCCACCGGAACCACCGGTGCACCCCTTGTCGATACTCTTCTGGCCAAGGGCGCCAAGGTGCGCGCCGTGACCAGCGATCCAGCCAAGCTTGACGGGCTAAAAGCCAAGGGATGCGAGGCTGTCACCGCGCGTTTCGACGATCAGGCAGCACTGGAACAGGCCTGTTCCGGGGCGGACAGAATCTATCTGGTGACACCCGCGCATCTGGACATGCGTCAGTGGAAGGCCAACGCGATCGCGGCGGCCAAGAAGGCGGGCGTGCAGCATGTCGTTCTGGCAACCGGGCTTGGCGCGTCGCCAAAGGCGGGGCTGACCTTCGGAAAATGGCATTCCGAAAGTCAGGAATTGCTTAAGGAAAGCGGCCTCGACTGGACCTTCGTTCAGCCGACCTATTTCATGCAAAACCTGCTGTGGCAGGCTGACAGCATCGCCAAGGACGGGGTCTATTATGACGACATGGGCGGTCCCGTCTCATGGATCGACGCCCGCGACATTGCCGATGTCGCAGCGGAGGCCCTGACCGGTTCGGGCCATGCGGGCAAGGGATATGGCGTGACCGGCCCCGAGGCCCTGACCGGAGAAGAGATCGCCGCTGTCCTGTCCGAGGAAACCGGCCGTGCCGTCACCTGCGTGCACCTCTCGGCGGATGAGGCAAAGGCGGCCATGATCTCCGGCGGAATGCAGAGCGAGGTCGCCGCAGCGATGGTGGAACTGGCCTCCATCGCGCCCAAGGGCTACCTGGGGGGTATCGAGACCACGGTCAGTGATGTTCTGGGCCGCCCGGCGCGGCGGTTCCGTGATTTCGTAGTCGAGAATCGGGATGCTTTCGTCCAGTGAACGGACGGTCGCGCCGCTTTATCTTGAGCTGGCACCGGCTGCGGATGCTGTGGCGCAGATCGACCATCTGTTCGTGTTCCGCGACACAGGCACGTTGAGCGGTGGCGGCAGCGGTCGTTTCGCCACCGATCTGTTCACCCTTTCGGTGGCACCGGGGGCGTGCACGGACGGTGGCGGCGATCCGCATGTCTCGCTCACGCTGCCCCGCGCGGGCTTCGCTCACCGTCGCGCGCCGTTTTGCGGCATCGTCGCCGGTCTGCGGCTGTCGGCGCGACCGGAGAGTTTGCCCGAGCGCGCAGCGGTGGAGCAGGTAACCGTAGCACTTCAGCGGGCACAACGGTTCGACGACGATTTGCCCGCGCTGGTTTCTGCGCTGGACAATCTGGGCCGAGGTTTGAGCTTCGCCGTTCCGACACATGCCGTCAGCGACCGAACGGGGCGTCGCAGGGCGCGCGCCGACACCGGTGTGTCGAGACGACGGCTCGCCGCCATTCGGCGCTTTCGCCAGATGCTCAAGCGACTTGCGAGCCGGAATACCCCGTCATTGAGCGATCTTGCGCTGGACGCCGGATATTACGATCAAGCGCATATGTCGGCGTTCTGCCGATCCTTCGCCGGCCGTTCGCCCGGCATGCTCCGCTCTCAGGCGGCAAGACGCCCTTTTGACCTTTCGTTACAAGATACGCATTTCAGGGACCGGGTAAGCTTGGTCATCATGAATGAAAAACAGGAGTAAAATCACACCATGGTGCAATTCGAGCCGAAAAACCCTGACTATGACGCGCGTGTGCGCAGCAGTTTCGATCGCCAGAACGTCATGCGCACGATGGGGATCAGCATTGCCGACCTGTCGCCCGGCCATATCGTTCTGGAGATGGCGCATAACGATGCGCTGACCCAGCAGCATGGTTTCCTGCATGCCGGGATCGTATCCACCGCGCTGGACAGTGCCTGCGGATATGCAGGCTTTTCCCTGATGCCCCCCGAAGCGGCGGTTCTGACGGCGGAATTCAAGATCAACCTGCTGAACCCCGCCGATGGGGAGCGGTTTCGTTTCGTCGCCGACGTGGTGAAACCCGGTAGAACACTGACCATCTGCGAGGCGCGTGCCTATGCGATGAAGGGTCAGAATGAAAAGCTGATCGCCACGATGACCGCAACGCTGATGGCGCTGGTGGGCCGGGCAGGCGTTACCGACTGACAGGCCACGCGCGCCTGCCGATTTTACGCGGCGGGTCGGCGGTGCAGGCAGGCCATATGGCGAACTGCCTGCACCTTGCTCAGATCGACTGTCCCCTATCAGAGACTCTGCGCCAACCGGACCCCTTCATCAATCGCACGCAGCGCGTCGAGTTCAGCGGCCTCCTTCGCGCCGCCGATCATCGTGACGGCGACGTTGCGCGCGGTCAGCTCGTGCGCCAGGTCGCGTTCGGGTTCCTGACCGGTACAAAGCACGATCGTATCGGCGGCAATCACACTGGGCTTTCCATCCATGAAAATGTGCAGGCCTGCGTCGTCGATACGTTCATAACCCACGCCGCCCATGACCTCGACACCGTGCTTTCGCAGGGCATTGCGCAGGATCCAACCTGTCGAAACGCCAAGCCCCGCACCCGGTTTCGAGGTTTTCCGCTGAAGCATGATCACCTTGCGCGGCGATGATTTCGATGCCAGCGGATCGCCCGCCAGCGCGCCGGACATTGCGAATTCCGGGTCCACGCCCCAAGTCTGACAGAACGCATCGGCGTTCTGGGCCTCCGCCGGTTCGGTCACCAGGAACTCGGACACGTCATGACCGATTCCCCCTGCCCCCATCACCACGACGGTGTCGCCCGCCACACGCTCACCCGAGAGGACCTCGGCATAGGTCGCGACACTGGGATGATCGATGCCCGGCAGATCGGGAATGCGCGGCGTCACTCCGGTGGAGATCACCACATGGTCAAAGCCGTTCAGATCGTCCAGACCGGCCCGCTGCCCCAGATGCAGCTTGACGCCATGCTTTTCCAACTGCCCGGAATAATACCGGATGGTTTCGTCGAACTCATCCTTGCCCGGCGCCGCGCGCGCCAGATTCAACTGGCCGCCCAGCTTTGCCTGTGCCTCGAACAAGGTGACGTCATGGCCCAGACGCGCCGCCTCGGCAGCCGTGGCCATGCCTGCTGCGCCGCCCCCGATTACGGCCACCTTCCGGGGTGAGTCCGTGGGCGTGTCGCGAAACTCGGTTTCGCGCCCGGCCCGTGGGTTGACCAGACATCCGACCGGACGATCGGAAAAGATGAAATCGAGGCAGGCCTGGTTGCAGGCAATGCAGGTATTGATTTCGTCGGCATGGCCCTCGCGCGCCTTTTTCACGAAATGCGGATCCGCCAGAAAGGGCCGCGCCATTGAGATCATGTCCGCCTCGCCGGAGGACAGGATATCCTCCGCCAGCTGGGGCGTGTTGATCCGGTTGGAAGCCACCACCGGGATCGAGACGGCGGCCTTCACATTCGCCGCAGCCTGTCGCCAGGCGCCACGGGGCACCGTATAGGCGATGGTCGGCACGCGGGCCTCATGCCAGCCGATGCCGGTGTTGAGGATATCGGCACCCGCGGCCTCGATCTTGCGCGCCAGATCGGTGATTTCAGCGGTGGGTGCGCCCCCCTCAACCAGATCGGCGGCGGAAATCCGATAGATGACGAGGAAATCAGGCCCGCACCGCTCACGCACGGCGCGCACGATCTCAACCGGGAAACGGTGGCGATTCTCGGCGCTGCCACCCCATTCGTCCTCACGCTTGTTGGTGTGAACGACGGTGAATTCGTTGAGAAGATATCCCTCGGAGCCCATGATCTCCACGCCATCGAAGCCTGCGGCCTGCGCATTTTCGGCAGCCTTGGCGAAATCCTCGATGGTGCGGCGAATGTCCGCGTCGGTCATTTCGCGCGGAATGAAGCGGTTGATCGGCGCACGGATCGGACTGGGCGCGACGCATCCCTCGATCTTTGCGTAGCGTCCGGCATGCAGAAGCTGCGCGCAAAGCAGGCTGCCCTCGGCCTGAACCGCCTCGCAGATCGGGCGCAGGCTTTCCGCCTCCGCCGCGTCGTCGATACGGGGGCCTTCGGGGTCGAATACGCCCTCCGCATTGGGTGAGAACCCGCCGGTGACCAGAATCGCCGCCTCCCCCCGCGCCCTTTCTGCGTAGAAGGCGATCTGTTTGGCGATGCCGTCGGGCTCGGTTTCCAACCGCGTGTGCATCGACCCCATGATGACACGGTTTCGTAGCGTGTGCTGGCCCGCGCGGATCGGCGAAAGCATGGTCGCGAAGTTGTCCTTCTGCGTGTTTTTCATTCTGGTCATCCTCCTCAAAACTTCCCTTGATCTGTATTCTAACATTTGTTAGATTTTAGGGAAGAAGATAATTTCGGTCATGGGGAGTAGCACCGATGCAATTCCAGGCAACAGAAGATCAAAAGGCGTTTCGCGAAACCGCGAAGCGATTCGCCACGGAAAAATTGGCGTCCAGCTATCTCAAACGCGCCAGCGGGCACGTCTTTGACCGCGCGCTGATCAAGGAAATGGGCGCACTTGGCCTGATCGGCGCCGATCTGCCCGAGGAATTCGGCGGGCTTGGCGAAAGCTCGGTCACATCCGGGCTGATCGTCGAGGAGATCGCCTATGCCGATTTCAACGCAAGCTATGTGCAGCTTCTCGGCTCCCTCATGGGGGGTATGGTGGCCAAGCACGCGTCGAAGGACATCGCTTCGGAATGGGTGCCCAAGGTTGTTTCCGGCGACGCCGTTATCGGGCTGGGCCTGACCGAGCCGCGCGGCGGATCGGATGCCGCGAACCTGATCCTGAAGGCCGAGAAATCCGGCAACGGATGGCGGCTGAACGGTGAGAAGACCTCCATGAGCTTTGCCAGCCAGGCCGATGCGGCCGTGGTCTTCGCCCGTACCGGCGATCAGGACGGCGGCGCGCGCGGGGTCAGCGCCTTTTTCGTCGATCTGAATCAGGAGGGCGTCAAGCGCACCCATTTCGACGACATCGGCACCAAGCCGGTCGGGCGCGGATCGGTGTTTTTCGACGACGTTTTCGTGCCGGCCGAAAACATGATGGCCGAACAGGATCGCGCCTTTGGCACGATCATGGCGGGCTTTGACTATTCACGCGCGCTAATCGGGCTGGAATGCCTGGGCGCCGCGCAGGCATCGGTGGATGAGACCTGGGCCTATGTTCAGGAGCGCGAGGCATTCGGCGCGCCCATCGTCCAGTATCAGGGCGTCAGCTTCCCGCTGGCCGAGGCGGAAACCCAACTGACCATGATGCGTCAGCTTTGCTACTATACGCTGAGCCTGCGCGACCAGGGCCTGCCCCACACCTCGCAAGCGGCGATGTGCAAATGGTATCTGCCCAAGACGGCTTGCGAGATTCTGCACCAGTGTCTGATCCTGCACGGGCACTACGGCTATACCACCGACCTGCCGCACCACCAGCGCTACAACGACGTTCTCGGCCTGCAGATCGGGGACGGCACCGCGCAAATCCAGAAACTGGTGATCGCGCGTGAAAAAGTAGGCCGGATGGCGCTGCAATACGACAAGCGGGCGAAGGGAGGTTCGAAATGAGCGACCCTGTCATCGCCAGCATCGAGGGTACCACCGGTATCATCGATCTGGCCCGCCCCGAGAAATTCAATTGCCTGTCACTGGACGTGCACCAGCGCATAACTGCCGCGCGGGCGGAATTCGAGGCGAACCCGGATATCCGGGCGATCCTTATCCGCGCGCAGGGCAAGCACTTTTGCACCGGTGCCGATCTGACTGAAGTGAAAGGTAAATTGAACGATCCCGTCGAGCTGGACCATTTCATCGCCTTTGGCATGAAAAACCTCCGTGCGCTCGAAGTCTCCCCTCTTCCTGTCGTAGTGGCCGTACAGGGGTTGTGTCTGGCCGGCGGGATCGAACTGATGCTGGCATGCGATGTATGTTTCGCGGCCGAAACCGCCCAATTTGGCGATCAGCACGCGCAGTTCGGGCTGATCCCCGGCTGGGGCGGCTCGCAACGACTGACGCGCCTGATGGGACAGCGCCGGGCGCTCGATCTGATGTTCTCGGCCCGTTGGCTCAAGGCGGATGAGGCCAAGGAGGGCGGTCTGGTAAACTACATCGTACCGGACGCGGATCTGCACGAGGCCGCCCTGGAATATTGCCAGAAGATTGCCACACGGTCCCGCCCGGGTATCGCTGAAATGAAGCGGTTGGCGCGGGAGGGTGCCGATCTTGGCATCGACCAGCAGATGCGGCTTGAGCGCGACGCAGCCGTCCGCGCACTGCCCAGTGACGACGTTGCCGAAGGGCTCGATGCCTTCGAGAACCGTCGCAAACCTGAATTCAAGGGCTGAGGAAGAACCATGGATTTTACCCTGAACGACGAACAGCGCCAAATCTACGAATATGGCAATCAGCTGGCACAGAAATACGACAATTCCTATTGGCTGGAGCACGCGCGCAAGCACGAATTCCCCAAGGAGATGTTTCAGCAAATTGCCGATGACGGCTTCCTGGGCATCATGGTGCCCGAGGAATACGGCGGCGCCGGACTGGGCATGACCGAAATGTCGCTATTCATGGAAGGCACCGCGAATAACGGCATTCCGCTTCTGATGATGGTGGTCGGGCCGACCATGTCGCTGGCTCACCTCGCCAGCCACGGGTCCGAGTTCCACAAGAAGGAACTGCTGCCGGCGGCCTGCCGCGGCGATATCCAGTTCTGCTTCGCGATCACGGAACCGGGTGCCGGCTCCAACACGATGAAGGCCACCACGCTGGCCAAGCGCCGGGGCAACCGGTTCAGCCTGTCGGGCGAAAAGACCTTCATCACGGGTGCCGAGGTATCGGACTATTGCCTGGTGGTGGCGCGGACCAAGCCGCACACGGAGGTCAGCCGCAAGACGGACGGCTTCACCCTGTTTGCCGTGGACCTGAAGAAAAAGGGCGTCGACAAGCAGCGAGTTAAAATCTCGATCCCCCTGCCCGAGGAACAGTGGACCCTGTTCTTCGACGAGGTCGATCTGGGCCCCGAGGACGTGGTGGGTGAAGTGGACGAGGGCTTCTCGATCCTGTTCGACAGCCTCAACCCCGAGCGCATCATCCTGTCCGCGCTGTGCTGCGGCATCGGCCGTTTCGCGCTGAACAAGGGCGTGGCCTACGCGTCCGAGCGCAATGTCTTCGGCCAGCCTATCGGGGCGCATCAGGGTGTGCAGCACCCGATGGCCAAGGCGCATACCGCCGTGGAAATGGCCAGTCTGATGACCCGTCGCGCGGCGTGGGAGTTTGACAACAAACTGCCCGCCGGTGCCTCATCGAACATGGCCAAATATGCAGCGGCCGAGGCCGGGATCGAAGCCGTGGACGCCGCACTTCAGGCCCATGGCGGATCCGGTTTTACCGAGGATACCGGACTGTACGAAATGTACCCGCTGGTACGCCTGCTGCGCACGGCACCCGTGAACCGCGAACTATGCCTCAGCTTTATTGGTGAAAAGGTCATGGGCCTGCCGCGATCCTATTGATCGCGCGGCCCGGAAGGGAGGACGACATGCAATTTGGAATGCGCTTCCGGCGGCAAGACGCCGCCGATAAGGTGAACGACCGCTTCTGGCACGAGATCGAGGGCAAGCCCCTCGACGAGGTGCGCAGCATTCAGGAGGAACGGCTGCGCGCGCAGATGGCCTATCTCAAGGCGAACTCCACCTTCTATCAGGAGAAGCTGGCCGAGGCGGGTGTGGATTTCGACGACATCCGCACCATCGAGGATCTGCAAAAGCTGCCCTTCACCTACAAGACCGAGATCCGCGAAAGCCTGGCCGCGGAGCCGCCCTTCGGCAAGCACCGCGCGGCCCCGATGGCGGACATCATCCAGATGCAGGCCTCGTCAGGTACGACCGGCAGCCCGTCCTACGTCGCGCTGACCGAGGCCGATACCGAGATGTGGCACGAAATGACCGCGCGTTGTTTCTTTGCAAACGGTGTGCGGCCCGGCGACATGGTGCTGCATGCATTCGCATTGGCCAAGGGCTTTGTCGGCGGCATCCCCGTGATGCAGGGCTTGCAATACATGGGCACGATCGACGTGCCGGTCGGGGCGGATGGCGGCGCGGAACGGCTGCTGCGCGCCTGCGCCGACACGCGCCCGCGCTGCATCGTCGGTGCCCCGAATTTCGTTCTGCACCTGGCGGAAAAAGCGCCCGAGGTCCTTGGCTGCAAAGCCAGCGAGCTGGGCGTCGAACAGGTGGTCGTCGGCGGTGAACCCGGCGGCGGCATTCCGGCAATTCGCGCAAAAATCGAAGAAGCCTGGGGCGCAAAATGCTGCGAGATGCTGGGCGGCACCGATCTGGGTGTGACCTACTGGGCCGAATGCGAGGCTCAGTCAGGGATGCATATGGTCAACATGGACTATATCATTACCGAACTGCTCGACCCTGAAAGCGGCAAGATCATCCCCTGGGAAAAGGGCGCCGAGGGCGAAATGATCTATACCGCGATCGGCCGCGAGGCGAGCCCGGTGGTGCGGTTCCGGTCCGGCGACTACATCGAAGTCATCGATACGGAATGCACCTGCGGGCGCACCGGACCGAAAATTCGCTGCACCGGTCGAACCGACGACATGCTGATCGTACGCGGCGCCAATGTCTTCCCCTCGGCGATCAACAGCGTGATCACCGAAATGGTGCCGGAAACCAACGGCGTCATGCGGATCGTGGCTGATTTCAAGGGTCACACCACACAGGGCGCGCTGACGGTCATCGTCGAACGCGGTCCTGGCCGTGACGCCCAGGACGATGCCGCGCTCAAGAAGAAGATCGAACAGCGACTGCGCGACGCCCTTGTCTTCAAGGCCGACGTTCATCTCGTCGCGCCCGACACCTTTGAAAAGCCCGGCGCTGCGAAGGTAGCCTTTGTCCTAAGAGAATATCCCGACCTGCCATGACAAAAATGAAATCCCTCCTCGACACCGGATCCGAAGGCTTCCGGGAAAATGATGCGCAGTATCGCCAGAAGATCGACGAGTTACATGCTCTTCGGCTGACACAGCGTGTCGGCGGTCCTGAAAAGGCACGTGAACGGCACGAATCGAAAGGCAAGATTCTGCCGCGTGAGCGTATCGAACGCCTGATCGACCCTGGTACGCCCTTTCTGGAGCTTGGCGAACTGGCCGGGCTGAACATGCACAAGGGCGTTCCGCCCGGCGCCGGCATCATCACCGGTATCGGTGTGATCGAAGGCCGCCAATGCATGATCATCGCCAATGATGCCACCGTGAAGGGTGGCACCTATTTCGGCATCACGTGTCGCAAGCACGTGCGCGCGCAGAAAATCGCCTGGAAAAACCGTCTGCCGGTCATCACGCTTGTAGATTCGGGCGGCGCGTTCCTTCCCGATCAGGCGAATCTGTTCCCGGATGAAGGGCAGTTCGGCTCAATCTTTCACCAGCAGATCGGCATGTCGGGTGACGGCGTGCCGCAGATCGCAGTGGTCATGGGCCCCTGCACCGCAGGCGGCGCCTATATTCCCGCGCTTTGCGACGAGGTGGTGATCGTGCGCGGTCAGGGCTTCATGTATCTGGGTGGCCCGGAACTGACCTTTGCTGCCACAGGTGAAAAGGTCGATGCCGAATCGCTGGGCGGTGGCAAGATGCACTCCTCCGTGTCGGGCGTAACCGACCATCTGGCCGAGGATGACGCACACGCTCTGGCCATCACGCGCGATATCGTCAGCCATCTGGGCGAAAAACCCGTGCCCCGCAAGACACCCCATGAACCGCGGGAGCCCGCCTATCCGACCGAGGAAATCTACGGCATCGTCAGCCGGGATCCCAAGGTGCCGACGGACAACCGGGAGATCATCGCCCGGCTGGTGGACGACAGTGACTTTCACGAGTTCAAGCCGCTCTACGGCGATACCATCATGACCGGCTGGGGCCGGATCCACGGCCACGAAGTCGGGATTATCGCCAATACGGGCGTGCTGTTCGTCGAGGCCGCGCTGAAAGCCACGCACTTCATCAACCTTTGTGTCCAGCGCGATATCCCGTTGCTGTTCCTGGCCGATGTGAATGGCTTCATGGTCGGCCGCGAGGTCGAGCAGATGGGCATTGCCAAGGCCGGCGCGAAAATGATTACGGCCATGTCCTCCGCGCGGGTGCCGAAATTTACCATCATCACCGGCGGCTCCTACGGGGCCGGCTATCTGGCCATGCTGGGCCGTCCTTTCCAGCCGGACGCGATGTTCGCCTGGCCGACGGGTCGTTCCGCCATCATGGGGCCGGAGCAGGCCGCCAGCGTGCTGGCGCAGGTACGCGCCCAGATCAACGAGCGTGAGGGCAAGAGCTGGACCCCTGAGGAGGAGGAAGCCTTCAAGGCCCCGATCCGCAAGGAATACGAGGAGTTTCAAGGTGCCTACAATTTTGCCTCAAACCTGTGGATCGACAGCGTGATCGAACCTTGTGAAACCCGAAATGTCATGGCGCTGATGCTGGATGTGACATCGCGCAGACCCAAGGTCGAAACCAATTTCGGCGTGTTCAGGATGTGAGGGGCGAACCATGAAAATCAAAACGCTTCTTATCGCCAATCGCGGCGAAATTGCCTGCCGGATCGCGCGCACCGCGCGGGCCAGCGGTATCACCCCTGTCGGCGTGCATTCCCAGGCCGACGCAAATGCCCTTCACGTTCGGGAGATCGGACACTCCGTCTGCATCGGCGCCGGACCCGCATCCGAAAGCTATCTGAAGATTGACGCGGTGATTGCCGCCGCGAAGTCGGTCGGCGCGGATGCGATCCATCCCGGATATGGCTTTCTGGCGGAGAATCCCGATTTTGCCCGTGCGGTCGAAGCCGCCGGCATGATCTTCATGGGGCCGACGCCGGAAACGCTTGAACGTTTCGGCGACAAGGCCAGCGCCAAGGATGCCGCGGTCGCCGCCAGCGTTCCCGTGATTTCCGGCGCGCAAGGCGCGCGGTCCAACCCGCAGGAGATTGCCAGGGAAGTGCGCGAGATGGGCCTGCCCGTCCTGCTCAAGGCCGTCGGCGGTGGCGGCGGTCGCGGCCAACGGCTTGTGACGGATGAGACCACTCTGGAGGAGGACATCGAAGGCGCGCTGCGTGAGGCAAAATCCACGTTTGGCTCCGAAGGGCTGTTGCTGGAACGCTTCCTGCCCGAGGCCCGCCACGTCGAAGTGCAGATCGCGGGCGACGGAAAGGGGCACGTTGTGCACCTGTTCGAGCGCGACTGCACATTGCAACGGCGCCATCAGAAGGTCATCGAGGAGGCCCCGGCCTGGGGTCTGCCGCGCGGACTGCTGGACCGGATCGCGCAGGACGCGGTGCGTCTGGGCGAAACGCTGGCCTATCGCGGTCTGGGCACCGTGGAATTTCTGGTCGCGGGTGAGGAGTACTTCTTTCTTGAGGTAAACCCCCGCATTCAGGTCGAACACCCCGTCACCGAGGCGATCACCGGGCTGGATCTGGTCGCGCTGCATCTGCGCATTGCCGAAGGTGCGGGCCTTGGCCTGGTTCAGGATGACCTTGCGATCAACGGCCACGCGGTTGAGGCGCGGCTTTATGCCGAAGATCCGGCGATGCAGTTCGCCCCTTCGACAGGCACATTGACCACGCTGAGCCTGCCCGAGGGCCTGCGCATCGACAGCGGCGTCGAAGCGGGCGACACGGTCACACCTTACTATGACCCGATGATCGCCAAGCTGATCGTGCACGCACCCGACCGGGAAACGGCATTGGCGCGGCTGGCGACGGCGCTGGATCATGTCGCGGTGGAGGGTGTGGAGACAAACCGTGCATTCCTCACGGCACTGGCACGCAATCCGGAATTCGAACGGATGCAGGTTCACACCCGCTGGATCGACGGCAGGCTGGACGAACTGACCAAGGACAGCGTCCTGTCCCGCCCCGAGCTGTGGAAGGCCGCAGCGGCCGTTCTTTTCATGGCCACCTCGCGGCAGGATGGGGGATCCGATCCCTGGATCAACCGCGATACCTTCACCGGCTGGCGGCTGGGCCTGGGCGGCGACACGATGGAGGCAGGGCAGCGCGTGACGCTGACGGATGCCTCGGGAGCTTCGCAGGAATTCCGCGTCGGACCCGTCAAATCCGGTGACAGCTACACCGTGCTGTCGGAAAACGACGATATCGCCACCCTGACCATGCGTGAGGTCGTGCCGGGTCGCTGGCGTCTGGGCCATGGCGACGCCGTCTTCCTGATCGACGCGCGTATTCAGGCCGGGGTGATTGAGATGGATACGCCCGAAGGGCGTCTGGTCTTCCGCCCTGCCGCACCTCTGGACTTCGCAGGTGGCGATGCGGCGGCGGATCGTGCCGTGGCTTCTCCGCTGACCGGTATGATCGTCGAGATCAAGGTGGCAGAAGGTCAGCAAGTGGCAGAGGGCGATGTGATCGCAGTCATGGAATCCATGAAGCTTGAAATCTCGATCCGCGCTGCCGCAGCCGGGATCGCCAGCAACATATCCGTCTCGACCGGGGACATGGTCGATCGCGGCCAAATCATTGCCGAGATACTGCCATCCGAGGAGCAACAAGATGAGTGACTTTCCAAAATTCGTCGAATTTCGCGAAGAAGGCCCGCGTGAGGGCTTTCAGATCGAGAAGAAAATCTATCCGATCGAAGACCGGATCGAACTGATCGACATGCTCAGCGAGACGGGGTTGAAGCGCATTCAGGTCGGCAGCTTTGTCAGCCCGAAATACGTGCCGCAAATGGCAGATACCGGCGAGCTGTTCCAGCGCATCAAGCGCAAGCCCGGCGTGAACTACACATCGCTGTGGCTGAACGACAAGGGTTTTCGCAAGGCCCTGACCGCGCATGAGGTCGATATCGATCCGCGTCTTCTGTTCTATCCGTCCGAGGCCTTTGCGCAGGCGAACAATAATTGCTCATCGTTGGAAATGCGTGAAAAACAGCGCGAGTGGGTCCGGCTCTACAAGGAAGAAGGCTACACGGTCGATGCGGCCTATGTGATGACGGCCTTTGGTTGCAACTTCGAAGGCCCCATGCCGCAGGAGCGCATCCTGGACGATTTCCGCTTTATCCTGCAGCTTTGCGAGGAGGAGCAGATTCCCGTTCCGATCCTGGTGGTCGCGGATACAATGGGCTGGGGCAACCCGGAGGCGGTCAAGCGCATGATCGGTGCGCTGCGTGATCTGGCGCCGGATGCGCGCATCGGCATGCACATTCACGACACGCGCGGGCTTGGCATCGCCAATGTTTATGCCGCCCTGTCGATGGGTGTGGACATGTTCGAAAGCTCGGTCGCGGGCCTTGGCGGCTGTCCTTTCGCAGGCCACGGCCACGCCCGTGCCGCCGGCAATGTCTGCACGGAGGATGCGGTTTTCCTGTGCCACGAGCTTGGCATCGAAACCGGCATCGACCTGGACAAGCTGATCGCAGCCGCGGTCAAGGCGGAAGAGATTATCGACGCGCCGCTCATGGGCCGCGTCATGCATACTGGCGGTCTGGACAAGTACCGCAAGGCAAGCTGAGGGAGGATGAAAATGGCTAAGGCACTTGACGGAAAGGTGGTTCTCGTCACCGGAGCGGGTGGCGGAATCGGCCGCGATATCGCCCTGATGGCAGCGTCCGAAGGCGCGGCCGTGGTGGTCAACGACCTGGGCGCGTCGCTGAAAGGAACCGGTCAAACGGAAACTGCGGCGCAAAACGTGGTAGATGAGATCAAGGCCGCTGGCGGCGATGCGATCGTCGATGGCGGCAACGTCACCGATCCCGACGCCGCCCGCGCGATGATCGAGGCGGGCGTCAAGGAATTCGGCCGCATCGACGCTGTCGTAAACAACGCCGGCATCCTGCGCGACGGTTTCTTTCACAAGATGACCTATGAAGATTTCGACGCGGTGGTGAAGGTACATCTTTATGGTGCGTTCAACACCAGCCGCGCCGCCGCCGACTATTTCCGTGAGCAGGAGGGCGGCGCGCTGGTGCACATGACCTCCACCTCGGGTCTGATCGGCAATTTGGCTCAGGCGAACTATTCCGCCGCCAAGCTGGGCATCGCCGCCTTCTCGAAATCCGTGGCGCTCGACCTCAAGCGGTGGAACGTCCGTTCGAACTGTATCGCGCCCTTCGCGTGGAGCCGGATGATCTCCTCGATCAAGACCGACACGCCGGAACAGCAGGCCCGCGTCGAGAAGATCAAGGAAATGACACCGGCCAAAGTCGCGCCGATGGCTTGTTTCCTGATGAGCGATCGTGCGTCGGACGTCTCCGGGCAGATCTTCGCGGTGCGCAAGAACGAGATATTCCTGTTCAACCAGCCCCGTCCGGTGCGCTCCGTCCATTCAGGCGAGGGCTGGACCGCCGATGAAATCGCCGAGCGCGCCATTCCCGCGCTCAAATCGCAATTCACGCCGCTCGAAGTTTCGGCGGACGTCTTCTCATGGGATCCCGTCTGATGGCCAAGCGCAAGGATAAGATCAGCTCCGACATCGGCTGGAGCACACCCGACAAGATCACCGTCCGCGGGCTGGACCTGCCGAACGAGATTCTGGGCCACATGAACCTGGGCGATCTCGCCTTTCTGCAACTGACGGGCCGCAAGGCCACGCCGGAGGAAAGCAAAGTCTTCAACGCCATCGTGATCACCCTGGTGGAACACGGCATCACCCCGTCCGCCCTGGCCGCGCGCATGACCTATATGGGCGCGCCGGAATCGCTTCAGGCAGCGGTCGCGGCCGGGCTTTGTGGACTGGGCACGGTCTTCGTTGGCTCGATGGAGGGCGCGTCGAAGATGCTGTACGAGGCGCTGCCCGAGGATAAGCTCGGCACCGGCGCCGATCTGGACGCAATTGCGCTGGAAACGGTCGAGAAATTCCGTGCCAGAAAGGCCATCGTACCCGGTCTGGGCCATCCGGTGCACAAGCCGATCGACCCGCGCACGCCGCGCCTGTTCCAGATTGCCGCCGAGAACGGAAAATCGGGTGAGTACATCGCGCTGATCCAAAAGATTCAGGCCGTCGCGGAGGAGAAGGCCGGCAAGATGCTGCCGATCAACGCCACCGGCGCCATCGGCGCGATCTGCTGCGAATTCGGCTTCCCGTGGAAGATCGTTCGCGGCTTTGGCGTCATGGCGCGGTCCATCGGGCTGGTCGGGCACATCCTTGAGGAAAGCGAAAACCCGATTTCCTATGAAATCTGGCAGCGTGCGGAGGAGGAAATCCTCGAAACCTCCGGTCCCGGAAAAGCCTGAGCGATGCGCGCTCTTTGCGCGCAGTTCCCACCGGAATACCATCGCAAGCACGGTGAGGCCGCCACCTATCCCGAGAGTTCGTCGATGCACTGACCCGCGAGGGCTGGCGCGCCGCGATGATCCCCATCGGGCAAAATCAGGGGGTGCAGTTTCCCATCGCCAAGGCCTTCGTGAATGTGGAGGCAGCAACCCTGATCCACGTCGAAGCCTGCAGACGCTGCGGCGCGGGGCAGAATTCCGACGCGCAGGCGAATATGGCCAAGCTGCTGGCCGCCGATAACAACTGGGAAGCGGGCAATGCCTGCCTCCAGACCCATGGCGGCTTCGGCTTCGCGCGCGAATACTGTATCGAACGCAAATTCCGCGAGGCAAGGCGGCCTCAGGTAGCCCCGATCGACCATCTGATCCTCTCCTATGTCGGAGAGCACATCCTGGGGATGCCCCGGTCGTTCTGACGCGGAACAAGAAACAGTCCGATCCTGATGCCTCGATCCCTTTTCAGGGGATCGGGATCAGATAAGATGTTCTGCCAACCGGGCAGGTCGCACAGCATCTGGCCGCAGGTCACACTGCACTCTTCACGTGAAATGCCATATCACCCAAGCAGCCCTCGGGACGTTTATACGGAGTCATCTGTGCACCACAGGGCGATAGCCCTATCGATCCGAACCGTTCATCAACCGCGATTTTAGCGACCTGAACGCATATTGAATCGCAACGAGCGAGATTCGCAGGCGGCTCGTCTGAAGATAGAAGCTCGCGGCCTGCGGCTGGAAGTCGTCCCAGCCGCCCGTCCGTGAAAATCTCACGTTGAGAGCGACGTCACACGTCCTTGTTGTTTACGAGCAGTTCCGCATTCTCGGGCAACTCAGCGACCACGCTCACGCCGTCCGCGCGGATCCTCGCATGCAGTTTGAATGCCTCGGCAGCGGCGGTTTCCGCGGTGGAAGCGTCGGCGCCATCCTCCAGCACCAAGATGAGGCGGATCATGTCCCGATCGTTTTCGCGGGTGACCACGGCCTGTGCAGCCCTGGCCCCCGGCGTGGCGATGACGACCTCCTCGACCACCCGTGGATAGACAAATATCTCACGCACCTTGACGGCCGCACCGACCCGCCCCTGCAAGGCAGAGATGCGGCTGACGCTGCCATCCTCATTGCTTTCCAGCGCAAAGGCGCTGTCGCCTGTGCCAAACCGGATCATCGGCCATGCGGCGTCGCGCGCGGTAACCACAACCTCACCCGGTTCACCGGGGGGGACCATCGCGCCGCTGACCGGATCGCAAATCTGAACCACGCGGTCGGGGTGGACCACATAGCCCTCGCCGCCATCCTCACAGGCGACAAGGCCCAGATCGGCAGTGGCATAGGCGGCCCAGGTGGACACGCCATAGTCGGCTTCGATCCGACGCCGCTTGGACATCCAGTCGCCCATTTCGCCGCCGAGGAAGGCTGTCTTTACCTTCCATGCGTCGCGACCATAGGTTTCGATCACCTTGTCAGCCAGTGTCAGGAAGAAGGCAGTCGAGGCACAGATCGCAGTAACGCCCGTCTCAACGATGATCTGGGCCTGCAGTTCGGTATTGCCCACACCACCCGGAATGACCGTGGCACCAGCGGCCTGTGCCGCCTCGTCAAACAGCAGCCCGGCTGGCACAAGGTGGTACATCCAGGTGTTCAGGATAACGTCCCCCGCGCCCACACCGGCCGATCTGAACAGCATTTCCAGACCATGCCCGGCGCTGCCCGAAAGGGCCGGCTCGAAGATCGGGCCGGGCGAGACATAGATACGCCCGATATCCTTCAGATCAGAGGCGAGGAACCCGCCGAAGGGCGGATTGTCCCGCTGGATCTTCAGCAGCTCTTCCTTCTTCATCACCGGCAGGCGAGTCAGATCTTCCAGCGACCTTACGGCGGCCGGATCGAATCCGGCCGCCGTAAAGCGTGATTTCAGACCCGGGGCTTTTTCAGCCCCGGCGGCATAGGCTTGAGCTATGTCTTTGTAGATGTCATCAGCCATGTCTATGCCTCCCAGTCCATTCGGGTTTTAAAGCGGGCAGTCCTTGCGGAAGTTCGGCGCGCGCTTCTCGCGGTGCGACAGCACGCCTTCCTTGACGTCTTCACTCATGAAGCCGAGCATTTCCAGCGCGGTCGAAGCATCGAAGATCGGGCCTGCCTGGCGCAGCCAGTTGTTCAGCGAATACTTGGTCCAGCGGATCGCGCTTTGCGAGCCGTTCGCCAACTCGACCGCTGTATCCAGGGCGATCTGCTGCAGCTCATCATCCTCGACGCACATGGAGACCAGACCGATACGCTCTGCTTCCTCACCCGATACCGGCTTGCAGGTCATCAGGTAGTATTTCGCCTTCGCCATCGAGGTCAGCAGCGGCCAGATGATCGCCGCGACGTCACCGGCAGCAACGCCCAGGCGCGGGTGGCCATCGACGATTTTCGCGCGCTTTCCGGCGATCGAGATGTCCGCCAGGATGGCCACCACGAGGCCCGCGCCCGCAGCCGGTCCATTGATGGCCGAAATGATCGGTTTGTTGCAGTTGATGATGTTGTAGACGAGATCCTTGGCCTCTTTCCACGTCTTCATGATCTCATGCGAATTGCCGATCATGTTTTCGATCAGGCTGAAATCGCCGCCAGCCGAAAATGCTTTGCCCGCGCCGGTCACGATCACGGAGTTAATGTCGGGGTCGCGGTCGATGTCGATCCACATATCGGTCATCTGCGTGTGGGTTTCGGCATCGACGGAGTTGAAGGACTCGGGCCGGTCGAAGGTGATGCGCAGGACGCGATCCGCCGGGTAGTCAAACTTCAACTTGTCGTATTTTGCATAACGGTCAGACATATTTTTTTCCTCTGCTAGATCTTGTTATGGGTTCAGCCCGGCAGTCCGAGGACGGCCTTGGACAGGATGTTGCGTTGAATCTCGTTCGAGCCGCCGTAGATCGTCGTTGGCCGTGCCTTGTAAAAGCTCGACAGAACGTCCACGCCGACATTGCCGACCTGAAGCGGTCCGATCGTACCGCCATCGGGGCCGGCAGCCTCGATCATCAGTTCGGTGATCCGCTGAAAGCACTCGGTCACCCAGATTTTCAGCATCGAGACATCCGCGCCCAGCGTTTCGCCACGCTTTAGCTGATCCGCGAAACGGGAATAAAGAGCAGCGTGATCCTCAACGTCGAGCGCGGCCTGCGCAAAGCGGTCCCGGAAAACCGGATCGTCGAAGGCGCCGCGCCCACGGGCGAAGCTTTCAAGCTGGCCAAGCGCGTTCTGGGCCAAGCTCGGGGAGCCAATGAAAATGCGCTCGAAACTCAAGAGCGCCTTGGCCATCGTCCAGCCCTTGTTCAGCTCACCGACAAGGTTTTTCTGTGGCGTGCGGGCATTGTCGAAGAAGACCTCGCAAAACTCGGTTTCGCCCGACAGCGTCGTGATCGTACGCACGTCAACGCCGGGCTGATCCATCGGCGCAAGCAGGAAACTGATGCCCTGCTGCTTTCTGGGCGTGTCAGGATCGGTACGCACCAGCATGAAGATATGCGTCGCGTCATGCGCCATCGTCGTCCAGATCTTCTGGCCGTTGATGACGAAATCATCGCCGTCAGCCTCGGCGCGGGTGCGCAGGTTGGCCAGATCCGAACCGGCACCCGGTTCCGAATAGCCCTGACACCAGATGTCATCACAGCTCAGGATACGCGGGAGCCAATAATCTTTCTGTTCCTGGGTGCCGAACTTGATGATCAGCGGGCCGACCATCTGCACACCCATGTCGCGCCCGCGGTTCACGCCCCAACGTTGCTGTTCTTCGTAGAAGATCAGCAGCTTTGCCGCGCTCAGCCCCATACCGCCATATTCGGCGGGCCATGCCGGTGCAACCCAGCCCTTGGCGTGAAGCTTGCGATGCCAATGTTCGATTTCGGCAAATTTCGGACGGTGCGGCAGATGGCGCAACTCTTCGGGGTATTCCGCCTCGAAGAACTGGCGCACTTCCTTGCGGAACTCTGCATCGCTCATGGCGTTCCAGTCGGTCATTATGCTGCCCCCTCTTCTTCTCTCGCATCGAACCAGACCCGACGGTGATAGGCGTCGTCGCCCAGCCAAGCCGAGAGCACCAGCGCCCGGTTCAGGTAAAGTCCGATATCGAACTCGTCGGTATAGCCGACCGCCCCGTGCAACTGGATGGCGTCGCGGGTGATCTTCTTGGCGGCGGAGACCGCACGCGCCTTGGCGCGGCTGGCCAGTCTGGCCCGCGTCTTCGGATCGGTTTCGTGGTCCATCTGAGCCAGAACTTCGCGCACGCTCGCCTGTGCAACCTCACGCATGACGTGAAGGTCAACGGCGCGGTGCTGAATGACCTGGAACGAACCGATGGGCTTGTCGAATTGCTCACGCGTCTTGATGTAGTCCAGCGTAATTTCAAAGGCGCGATCGCTCAGGCCGACCAGTTCCGCCGCGGCGAGCGCCGTGGCATCGTTGACCGCTTCGTTGAGCGCGTCCTGAACCGCTGGGCCCTCGGCCAGTTGTTCTGCGGGAGTTTCGGAGAATGAAAGCTCACCCATGACACCGCCATCGGCCTGCGTTTTCTTCTCAATGGAAAGCATGTTCGCCTTGACATCCGCGAGCACGAGAACCGGCCCGGAATCTCCTTCGGCCAGAACCAGAAATCCATCGGCACCGTCCGCGCCGACCACCCAGGCCTTACCGCCGGTCAGCTTGCCATCCGCATAACGGCAGCTTGCCTCGGCCGGGCCGCCGTTCGGCCCACGCTCCTGCCAGGCCACCGCCAGGACGGTTTCGCCGCCGACAATCTGCCCGACCTTCTCATGATCGGGGCACAGGCGGCGCAGAAGTCCGAGGCTCAGCCCGACTGTCACCACCACCGGTTCGGGGGCAATCACACGGCCGACTTCCTCCGCGATGACGCCGCCGGCGGCCAGGCCCATGCCCAGGCCGCCGTTTTCCTCGGGAACGGTCACGCCGAAAACGCCTGCCTCCGCCAGTTCACGGATCATGGCCGCGTCCCAGCCGCCACCGGCATCGCGCAATTTTCTGGATCGTCCACTGCCGCCGGCGCGCTCAAACAGGATGCGCGCGCTCTCACGCAGCAGACGAAGGTCTTCTTGGTCACTGGAAAGCATATCAGTCTGTGTCATTTTGTTTTCGCCGGATCATAACGGGAGTGTCAGTCGTGAAGACGACTTCACCGTCGGGGTTTTTCGCGCTGAGCGTGTAGTGCAGAACACCACGGTCGGGCTTGCTCTTGGACGGGGTGACGGAATTCACGGTCAATTCGATGTCGAGGGGTTCATTCGGCCGAACGGGCCGCAACCAGCGCAGGGTGTCGAAACCGATGCCCCCGATATTGGCAACATCGACCATCATTTCCGTCATGACCGGCTTGAAAACCACAAGCATGGTCTGAAAGCCCGACGCGATCAGACCGCCGTGAACGGTGGCGGCATAATCCTCATCGGTATGAAGCCGTTGCGGGTCCCACTCCTGCGCGAATGACTTTATCGCCTCCGCGCTCATCGGGTCGCTGCGGAAGTGAAAGACCTGGCCGGGATGGAAATCGTCGAGATATTTCAAGACGTACCCTCCTTGGAGAAGCCAGCATCGTATCCGCTCGAATCCTTGGCTATGCGCACGCGGTTGAACTCCTCCAGTTTTGGATAGGTTTCCCTGAAGGCCACCAGGAACTCCTCCATCGGGGCGTCAACATACAGCCCCCGGTCGTTCACATATTCCATGTGGCGATGGTCCTGTTCGTCGAATTCGTGGAACAGGGCATCGTTATATCCGTCAAAGACCAGCGGCTTGACCCCGAACCGGTCGCACAGCTCCATGTTGAAGGCAGGCGTGACCTTGTAGGGCTTACCGTCCAGCCACAGCTGAACGTAGCCGTGATAGATAAACAGGTCGGTGCCCATAAGCTCCTGCAACTTGGGCGTATTCAGGTGATTTCGCACATCCGCGAAGCCCAGCGCGGCGGGAATGCCGACAGCGCGCAAACAGGCCGCGAGGAGGATCGCCTTGGGGACGCAGAACGCGGCTTCCGCCTTGGCAATTCGACTGGCGCGGTAGGAATCCTCATCCAGTGCGAAGCAATAGGGATCATAGCGAATGTTATCGCGGACCGCCTCAAACAGGCGAATCGCCTTGTCCCGGCTGGATGCGTCCTCGGGAAGGTCACGCAATGCGGAAGACACGAAAGCCTGCACCTCGGGGCTGTCGCTTTCCACGAATCGGGCCGGCATGTCATAGCGTTCGCCATCTGCCGTTGGGTCATCTTTCGAATCCGCCATTAGGTCCTCCCTTTTCTAACAAGTGTTAGATTACTGATTGAATACCTGCACGTCAACGAATTTCATTCCGCGCTTTCCGAATCCAGCCCGTAGCGGGCATTGTCTTCGCCCAGCGCGGCGGCCCGTTCGGAGGCGCCCGCAGGCGTCCGAAATGCCGGCGCGATCGGCAGCGGAAGGGCGGGAACCTCCCGACCGGAAATGTTCAGCTTCCGCCCAAATATGCCACGGGCGTTGAAATGTGGATCGGCGGCAGCTTCGGCGGGTGTTTTCACCACCGAACAACAACAATCCGCCGCCGCCAGCAACGGTGCCCAATACGTCGAAGGCTGACTGGCCAGACGACGGGCAACCTCCGCGGAACAGGCGGCAGGATCGCTCCAGTCGTCACGAAGCTCCTCAGGCTGTTCGATCACATCGCAGAAGGCCTGCCAGAATTTTTCCTCCAGCGCGCCCACCGCGATCTGCCGACCGTCGGAAGCGGAATAGAGCCGGTAGCGGGCAAGGCCGCCGGTCAGACGGCTGGCGCCACTGCCGATATCCTGCCCTGCGATAACGCCCTGCGCATGTGCCCAATAGGCGAAGGCGAATGCGCCCTCGGACATCGCAATGTCGAGGTGAGTCCCCTCGTTGGTCTGTTGCCGCGCCATCAGGGCCAGCAGGATGTTGACCACCGCAGGATAGGTGCCCCCGCCGATGTCCGCGACCAGGCCGAACGGTGTCGTTGGCTGGTCCTGGGGCCCCCGGCTCAACGACAGAATCCCCGCATCGCCGACATAGTTCATATCATGGCCCGCAACGCTGGCCTTTGGTCCGGTCTGGCCGTAGCCGGTGATCGAACAATAGACGATTTGCGGATTGATCGCGCGCACCGCCTCATATCCCAGCCCCAGCCGTTCCATCACTCCGGGGCGGAACTGCTCCACCAGAACATCGGCCTTTTCTAGCAAGGGGCGCAGCGCATCGACAGCGCCCTTTGATTTGAGGTCGATGGCAACGGAGCGTTTGCCCTTGTTCAATACGGCAAAGCCGATGCTCTCCCCCTCGATCCTGGGGGCTGTGGCGCGAGCGTCCTCGCCTGTTCCGGGACGCTCGAACTTGATTACCTCCGCCCCGGCCTCGGCGAGCATGAGAGTCGCCATCGGCCCGGGCAGAAGCGTGCTGAAATCCAGCACCATGATATCCTTGAGGGGTTGGGTCATACCTTCGCCCTAAGCAAAGCGCGCCGCCCCGTTGTTCAGGACCACCACGTCGCGGTCGGGAACCGAAGCACGGAACCGGGCCTCGCCGCCTTCCTCCCAGATTTCGAACCGCACGGTTTCCCCCGGATAGACCGGAGCGGAGAACCGCACGTCCAGGCCGACAAGCCGGGCGGCATCATAATCGAGAGACGTTTTGAGGATCGCCCGCGCCGCCAGACCATAGGTCGCCAGACCGTGCAGGATCGGCCGGTCGAACCCGACGGAACGGGCGACATCCGGGTCCGCATGAAGCGGGTTATAATCACCGCTGAGGCGATAGATCAGCGCCTGACGCGGCAGCGTCTCGATATCGCAAACATGGTCGGGGGCCCGATCAGGCAGCACAGCGGGGGCCGGACCCGCCTTGTTTTCACCGCCGAACCCGCCATCGCCCCGGCAAAAGGCCGACATCGCGACGCGCGCCAGCTTTTCACCGCTGTCCGCGTCGATGATCTCGCGGCTTTGATAGATGACGGCGCCCTTGCCCTCACCCTTGTCCGAGATGAAGTCGATCTTGCTGCGGCCGATGATGTTGGCGTTCACGGGCAGCGGCTTGTAGATATCCAGCCACTGTTCGCCGTGCAGAACTTTCTGCCAGTTCACCCCGGTCTTTGGATTGCGCAGCCAGAATCCCGGATATCCCAGCGTGACCGCCATCGAGGGGACCGCCTTCAGGCCGTCCTCGTAGACAAAGGCGAGTTCTTTCTTGTCGGTCGGATCCTCACCGAATCCCAAGCCCAGCGCGTACAGGATGGTATCCCGCTGAGTCAGCGTCTGCTGGATTTCCTCGAAATCCCAGTCCGAAAGTGCTTCGAAATCCAATGGCATGATCTTTCCTCCCTTGATCCTCGTCAGAGCGTGGCTTGTGATCCCAGAATTGCCGTGACCTGGCTGGACAATACACCGCCGTTGCCGTGTGCCAGTGCCAGATCGACATTGTTCAACTGAATACCGGGCGCGTCGCCACGGATCTGACGGGTCGCCTCGATTATGGTGAAGATACCGTACATGCCGGGGTGCACGCAGGACAAACCCCCGCCATTCGTATTCACCGGCAAAACGCCGCCGGGCGCGATACGACCACCTTCGACAAAGGCCCCGCCCTCGCCCTTGGCACAAAAACCGAGGTCTTCGAGGAACAGAATGGTGTTGATGGTGAAGGCGTCATACAGCTCCACCGCCTGGATATCCTCCGGCGACACGCCCGCCGCCGCAAAGGCGCGCTTGCCCGATTTCCGGGCGGCAGTCACGGTGAAATCCTTCATCTGCGAAATCTGTCTGTGCGAGCTTTCGGCAGCGCTGCCCAGCACATAGACCGGTGGCTTGGGAAAATCCCGCGCGCGATCGGCCCGCACCATCACCACCGCGCCGCCACCATCGGTCACCAGACAGCAATCCCGCACCGTCAGCGGATCCCCGACCATGCGCGCGCCCAACACGTCCTCGCGGGTCAAAGGCCCGCGCTGGAACGCTTCGGGGTTGTGCTGCGCCCAGGCCCGGGCAGAAACCGCCACGTCCGCCAGCTGTTCGCGCGTGGTGCCGTATTCATGCATGTGCCGTGCCGCCGCCATCGCATATGCGGAAATCGGATAGCGCGGATTATACGGCGCCTCATAGGCCGGCGGGCGCGAGGCCGTCACCAGCTTGCCCGAGGCCGTGCGTTGGTTGGAGCCGTAGACGATCAGCGCGACATCGCACAGACCGGCCTCCAGCGCCATGGTCGCAGATGTCAGATAGTTCACGAAGGACGAGCCGCCGGTCATGGTGCCATCCATGAAGCGTGGCTGGATGCCCAGATATTCGGCCGCCATCAGCGCCGGCATGCTGTCTTCCATCATGGTGCAGAACAGCCCGTCCACATCAGACAGCTTCAACCCGGCATCGCCAAGTGCCGCCAGTGCCGATTGCGCCATGACGTCATAGGCCGTCAGGCCATGCGCCTCACCAAAACCGGCATGGCCGGTGCCCACGATCGCGGATTTTCCCCGAAGTTCACTGGTCATGCTTATCTCTCCACCGGTTTGAACAGCACGGCCGGGGCCCCCTCGGCCTCGCCCACGAAAGCGGTTACCGGCATGTCGATGACGACATCTGCGGGCGCGATGCCTTCCACCCGGCTCATCATGCGCACACCCTCATCAAGCTCGATCACGCAGACGTTGTAGTCGCCGCCCCGTTCGGGTTTTTGCCGCACGACAGTGGTGGTATGAACCCGGCCGTTGCCGCTGGCACGTTCCCACGAGATTGCGGCCCCATGACAGTGCGGGCACAGAACCCTGGGAAAGAAATGAAACGCCCCGCAATCATCGCATTTGGGTAGCAGGATTTCACTGTTGGCCAGTGCGCGCTGAAAAATCTGGTCTGGTGCGGTGGCGTTCGGCACTTGCGGTCTCCTTCGCGTCTTCGGATTTCCGGGTAAGCGTGTTGATATAATTTCTAACATTTGTTAGATTTCGTCAAGTCCTTAGCATCACCTGCGAGAAACACATGTCAGACACAAATTCATCGCCTCTTTCCGGCAAACTGGTTATCGCGCTCGAACAGGCGGTGGCCGCCCCATTCTGCTCGTCACGGCTGGCCGATGCCGGGGCGCGGGTGATCAAGGTGGAACGCAAGGGCGCAGGCGATTTTGCGCGCGCCTACGACTCTGCCGCCAACGGCGAAAGTGCCTATTTCACGTGGTTGAACCGGGGCAAGGAATCCATCGCGCTGGATATCAAGTCCGAGGAAGATCAGGCAATTCTGTTGAAAATGCTGGAAACCGCCGATGTGTTTATCCAAAATCTGCTGCCCGGCGCGTTGAAGAAGCTGGGCCTCGATTCGGCCACTCTGCGGCAGAAGTTTCCCCGCCTCGTGACCTGCGACATCACCGGCTACGGTGAGGATGGCCCCATGCAAAACGCCAAGGCCTATGACCTGTTGGTGCAATGCGAGAGCGGGCTGGCCTCGGTCACCGGCACGCCGGACGGGCCGGGCCGGGTTGGCGTTTCAGTCTGCGATATCGCCACCGGCATGACGGCCCACGCCGGCATCTGCGAGGCCTTGATCGCGCGCGATCAAACCGGCAAGGGACGCGGTGTTTCGGTGGCGATGTTCGACGTGATGGCCGATTGGATGGCCGTCCCGCTGCTGTATCACGACTACCTTGGAAAACCGACGCCGCGCGTCGGGCTGAACCACACGGTCATCTGCCCTTATGGCGCCTACAAATGCCGCGATGGGCAGCTTGTCGTCATCGCGGTGCAGCATTCGGGGGAATGGGTAAGGTTCTGCGAACTCATTCTGGGCGACTCGAATCTGGCCACGGATCCGCGATTTCACGACAATACCTCACGTCTGCACCACAAGCAGGAGCTGGAAGTCCTCATCAACGCGGTGTTTTCCTCCCATGATCGTGCCGAGATGCTGAAGCGGCTCGATGCTGCTGGCATTGCGTCCGGGGCGGTGAACGATGTCGCATCTCTGTCCAGCCATCCGCAACTTGACCGATCCAGCGTCGCCACGCCTTCTGGTGAGATCAACGTTCCCACGCCCCCGATTCGGCGCAGCGGGGTCGAAACCTCACTCGGGCCCTGCCCGGCACTCGATGCCGACGGTGAAGCCATCCGCGCAGAGTTCGCGCCGCGCACACAAGAAGGGCCACGTACGTAAATGACTGTCGAGAAAAAGCCCGCGATCCTTGATGGGGTCAGGATCATTGACCTGACCTCGGTGGTTTTTGGTCCCTTGGCCACCCAGATGCTGGGTGATCTCGGTGCCGATGTGATCAAGGTCGAAGGCCCCGAGGGCGATCTGCTGCGCAACGTCCAGCCGTCGCAGAACAAGCAGATGGGTGCGGCCTTCCTGGGCAGCAACCGTAACAAACGCAGTGTCGTGATCGACCTGAAGGCGCAGGACGGTCGCGATCAGTTGCGCAAGCTGCTGGCCGATGCGGATGTGATGATTTCGAGCATCCGGCCCGCCGCGCTCGCCAGATTGTCCCTCGATCCCGAAACCTTGCGGCGGGAAAATCCGGGCCTGATTACGGTGGCCGCGACCGGCTATGGCCAGGACGGACCCTATGCCGCCAAGCCCGCATTCGACGACATCGTCCAGTCAGTTTCGGGCCTGGCCAGCCTGGCGACATTGCGCGATCCCAACGACGCACCCGCCTATGCGCCGACCATCCTCGCGGACAAGCTTGGTGGCGTAACCGCCGCCTATGCGGTCATGGCAGCCCTGTTTCATCGGGAACGTACGGGTGAAGCTCAGCATGTCGAGGTTCCGATGTTTGAAACGCTGACGTCGTTTCTGCTGGCCGAACATCTGGATGGCGCCACCTTCGAAGAAACCCCGCAGGATTTCGGCTATGACCGCATGCTGGTGCCACACCGGCGCCCGGTTCAAACCGCGGATGGCTATATCACGATTTTGCCCTACACCAACCTGCAATGGGCCCGCTTCTTCAAGGCGGTCGGGCGCGATGACATGGTTGACCACATATGGGTCACCGACATGGCCGCACGCAGCCGCAACATCGGTGCAGTCTACGATATGGTCGCGCAGGTGGCGCTGACACGAACAACCGAAGAATGGCTCACCCTGACGGAGGAGGCCGACATTCCTGCCATGCCGGTGCGCAATCTGGCGGAATTGCCGGGCGACCCGCACCTGGCCGCGACCGGCTTTTTCCAGCGGATCGAACATCCCTCCGAGGGCCCGATCTGGACGACCCGACCGCCTGTCCGATTTTCCGCGACCCCGGCCCGCCACGATCATCGCCCTGCCCCCCGCCTGGGGGAGCATACCGAGGAAATCCTCGGCAAGGGTGATGACCAGGATCGATGATTAGGGAGGTCGATGATTAGGGACTTTCCCCTCAGACATCCATCGAACGGGCGATAAGTTCCTTCATGATCTCGTTGGTGCCGCCATAGATCATCTGCACCCGGCTGTCCGCGTACAAGCGGGCGATCGGGAATTCCATCATGAAGCCGTAGCCGCCATGCAATTGCAGACACTCGTGCATGACCTCGTTCTGGGTCTGGCTGCCCCACCATTTCGCCATCGACGCCGTGGCCGCATCCAGCTCACCCACCTCCAGCCGCGCGATGCCATCATTGACGAAGCTGCGCAGCAACTCGGCCTTGGTCTTGCATTCCGCCAGCTTGAAGCGAGTGTTCTGGAAATCCATGATCCGGTTGCCGAAGGCCTTACGGTCCTGAACGTATTTCACCGTCTCGTTGATGGCGAAGTCGATGAAGCCTAGCGCAGTGATACCGATCATCAGCCGTTCCCAAGGCAACTGTTTCATCAGCTGATAGAACCCCTGGCCTTCCTCCGGGCCAAGCAGGTTCGCCGTTGGCACGCGCACGTCCTCGAAAAACAACTCGGCCGTGTCCGAACCCTTCATGCCCAGCTTTTTCAGGTTCCGTCCGCGACGGAAACCTTCGGCATCCTCGGTTTCCAGAACGATGAGGGAAACGCCCTTGGCACCCGCGCTCCGATCAGTCTTGGCCACGACCACGATGAGATCGGCGGTATGGCCGTTGGTGATGAAGATCTTCGAGCCGTTGATCTTGTAATGGTTGCCGTCCCTCTCCGCGTGGGTCTGGACGTTCTGAAGGTCCGACCCAGTTCCCGGCTCGGTCATGGCGATTGCCGCCACGCTGTCGCCACTGATCAATCGCGGCAACCACTTTTTCTTTTGTTCTTCACTGCCATAGGCATTGATGTAGTGGATGACGATGGTCTGGATGCCATAGCCCCATCCGGTGTCACCCGTAAGGCCCTGCTCGTAAACAGTAATCGAATCGAACCCGATGCCGCCGCCGAACCCGCCATATGCCTCGTCGATTGAGCCGCCCATGACACCCTGTTTGCCGACCGTCCGCCAAAATTCGCGGTCGACGATGCCTTGCTCGGCCCATTTGTCGACATTCGGTGCCATCTCGGCATCGAAGAGCTTACGGGTACTTTCCGCAAACATCTTGTGTTCATCGGTGGCCCAGGCGGGGGAATTCTTGATCAGGGACATGTTGCCATCCTACGGAGCGTTGCACGCATTTCAGGAAATCTAACAAGTGTTCTGTTTCCTGACAACGGCCCACAACCTCGTGTGACGGTGCGTCATGTTCAGCCCTGACTGCGCCCCCAAACGCAAAAGGCCCGCCGATATGGCGGGCCTTTGATGTGATACTCGGTGATTATTCGGCACCGTATCCTAGAGTTTCTCAGTCAACTCCGGCAGAGCCTGGAACAGATCCGCGACCAGACCGTAATCCGCGACCTGGAAAATCGGGGCCTCTTCGTCCTTGTTGATCGCGACGATGATCTTCGAATCCTTCATGCCCGCCAGATGCTGGATCGCGCCTGAGATACCGGCCGCGATGTAGAGGTTCGGTGCAACGACCTTACCGGTCTGTCCGACCTGCCAGTCGTTCGGAGCGTAGCCACTGTCAACCGCCGCGCGCGATGCGCCGACGGCGGCACCCAGCTTGTCGGCCAGCTTCTCAATCAGGGCGAAGTCTTCTTCGGAGCCTACACCACGACCGCCGGACACGACAATTCCAGCCGATGTCAGATCAGGGCGATCACTCTCGGCGACCTTGTCCTCCACCCAGGAGGACAGACCCGGATCAGCGGTGACGCCAACGGTCTCGACCGGGGCGGACCCACCTTCGCCTGCGGCGTCAAAGGTTGATGTCCGGAAGGTGATGACCTTCTTGGCATCCTTCGACTTCACGGTCTGAACCGCGTTACCGGCATAGATCGGGCGCTCGAACGTATCGGCATCGACCACGCCGGAAGCGTCGGAAATCACCATCACGTCCAGCAGGGCCGCTACACGAGGCATGACGTTTTTCGCATCTGTCGTGGCGGGGGCAACGATGTGCTCGTAATCATCCGCCAGGCTGACGATCAGCGCTGCCGTGGCTTCCGCCAGGCGGTGGCCCAGAGAAGCATCTTCGGCCACCAGAACCTTGGCAACACCGTCAATCTTCGCCGCGGCATCACCCGCAGCAGCGGCAGATGCGCCGGCGACCAGAACCGTCACCTCACCCAGCTTCTCGCACGCCGCTACAGCCTTGGCCGTGGCATCCATCGCCAAATTGCCGTCAGTTACTTCCGCAAGGAGTAGAACAGCCATTACACAGCCCCCGCTTCTTTGAGTTTCGCGATCAGCTCATCAACGGAGCCGACCGTGATGCCAGCCACACGCTCCGCCGGTTCCGCCGTCTTAACGATTTCCAGCCGGTTGGCGACATCGACGCCGTAATCGGAAGCTGACTTTTCTTCCAAGGGCTTCTTCTTCGCCTTCATGATGTTGGGCAGGGACGCATAGCGCGGCTCGTTCAGGCGCAAATCGACCGTGATGACGGTGGGCATGGAAACCTCGATGGTCTGCAATCCGCCGTCCACTTCGCGCGTGACCTTCGCCTTGTCGCCCGCGATCTCGACCTCCGATGCGAATGTCGCCTGCGACCACCCCATCAGCGCGGCCAGCATCTGGCCAGTCGCATTCATGTCGTTGTCGATGGCCTGCTTGCCGCAGAGCACGAGCCCGGGCTGTTCCTCATCCACAATCGCCTTGAGGATCTTGGCAACGGCCAGCGGCTCGATATCGTTGTGTACGTCGTCGGCGGCGACAACCAGAATGGCGCGATCCGCACCCATGGCCAGGGCCGTGCGCAGGGTTTCCTGCGATTGCTTGACGCCGATGGACACGACGACCACCTCATCCGCTTGACCGGCTTCCTTCAAGCGGATCGCCTGCTCGACGGAGATCTCGTCGAACGGGTTCATCGACATCTTTACGTTCGCAAGATCAACACCCGTGCCGTCCGCTTTGACGCGTACTTTCACGTTGTAATCGATAACGCGTTTGACAGGTACAAGCACCTTCATGGGCGTTACTCTCCTTAAGTTATTGATGTTTTTCGACCATAGTGGCAGTCATAGCTTAGCGATCTTTGAATTCGGGCTTTCTCTTGCCTGAAAACGCTTTCATCGCTTCGGGGAAATCATGAGCGCACAACAGGACGCTTTGCGCATCGCGCTCGATGTCCAGTGCCTCCAGATAGCTGCTCTCGGCGGTGCTGCGCATCACCCGCTTTGCGGTCTGTACGCCAAACATCGGATGCTGGGCGATCTCGTTTGCGATCTCAAGCGCGCGCTCCTCGACCCGGTCGGCCGGAACGCATTCTTCCACAACGCGCAGTTCCTTGGCCGTGCGGCCGTCGATCTCACGCCCTGTAAGGACAAGCATCCGGGCCACCCCGGCCCCGGCACGTTGCTGAAGCAACCAACTCGAACCGGTATCGGGGCATCCGCCGACGCGGGCAAAGACTTCACACAGTCGCGCATCCTCGGCGGCGACGACAATATCGGCCGACAGGGCAAGGCTCAGACCGGCACCAAAGGCGACGCCGCAGACGGCGGAAATCAGTGGCTTGCGAAAGAAGTACGCCGCCCGCCCGCCGTCGTGAACCCTATCGACCATCTCGGAGGTCGCTCTGGCACCCTTGGCGATTTCATCCTGGAACCCGACGAGATCGCCGCCGCTGCTGAAATGGTCACCGCCGGTCAAGACCACGACACGGATTGCATCGTCGCGGTCAGCTTCCTTCAGAAGCGTCACCAGCTCATCGACGAAGTCGACACTGTAAGGATTGCGTTTCCCCGGTTGTACAAACCGCAGGATGCCAATCGGGCCGTTCCGTTCCAGGCGAATGTGTTCGGTCATTGCAGGTTCCCTCAGGTTCCGGTCCAGACGGGCGCTCGCTTCTCGGCAAAAGCCTTCGGACCTTCGATCGCGTCATTGCTGGCATACACAACCTCGTGCAGGCGCTTGCCTTCTTCGAGGCCAGCGGCGCAGCCCAGATCCATGGTTGCGCGCACGCCGCCTTTTGCCGCGATCACCGAGAGCGGGGCCGCGCTGGCGATCCGCTTGGCGATCTCCATCGCCCGGGCGCGGACGGCCGCCGGTGTGTCTTCGAGGTAGTTCGTGAATCCGTAATTGTGCAGACGTTCGATCGGCATCAGGTCGCCGGTCAGAACGATTTCCATAAGGATGGGCTGCGGCAGCATCGACAGCGCCGGGGATGCCCAAGGCGACCCACGACCGATCTTGACTTCGGTAATGCCGACCTTCGTACCCTTCAGCCCGACGCGCAGATCGCAGTTCAGCGTCAGCATCATGCCGCCGGCCATCAACGATCCGGTCATCGCGGCAATGATGGGCTTTTTGCAGGCGCGCATCGTCTCATGGAACGGGTCGCGCATCTTGGTCAGGATATCGACGCCCTCGTCCCGCGCGATTTGTGTGGCTTCCTTCAAATCCATTCCGGCGGAAAAGACACCGCAATCGGATGAGGTCAGAATGGCGACGCGGATACTATCGTCCGCCTCGATCCTCTCCCAGGCATCGGTCAGCCCGTTCGTCGCGGCCACGGACAGAGCGTTCTTGCGCTCGGGCCGATTGATACAGACGGTTGCGATGCCGTCTTCAACTGTCACTTCGATAGGGCTCATGATATCTGCTTCGTTTCTTTGGAATATACCGGGTGTAATTCTCGTATGGGGTTTCCCCGCGGCATGAGCGCCGCGGGGAAGTTCATGCTTATTCGACGCTGAACGATTCGGAGCTTTCCTTGATGACTTCCCAAACGATGTCGAGATAGTCCGCGCTCCAGTCAGTCAGCGGGACCCAGGCCTCGCCGTCCCACTGCTCGATGCGGGTCTTGCCACCGCCACCGTGATCCTCGGGGGTCACAGTGACCGGGGCCATCACCCCATCGCCATCGAAGCCGGAAAGCGATTCATAGGCAGTCTTCATGCTCTCGGGCGTCAGCGGCCAGCCATCTTCGGCAACCGCAATACGTGCAGCTTCGAAAGCAGTCGAAAACATCGCCATGCCGGTGTTGTAGTACACGTCGCGAACCAGGCTTTCAGGACCGCTGCCATTGCCGTCGGCATAGTAGGTATCCAGCATCAGACGCACGATCGGCACTTCCTGGCCACCGGCCACGTTGGTGCCGCGCAGAATGCCCGTTGCCTCTTCGGCACCGATATTTGCGATATCGACTTCGTTGAACCAGTTAACCGCGATGTAGCGGTCGATCGGGAACCGGTTCCGGCGCATTTCCTTGGAAGCAACCACGTGCCCACTGGCCAGAAGCCAGCTGATCACGTAGTCGGGCTGGTCGCGGCGGATGCTGCTCCATGCGCCGGACTGGTCCGACCCCGGCAGCGGTACGGGATAAAGCTCCAGCTCGAATCCTTCACGCTCGGAGAGGGTTCTGAGAATCTCGATCGGCTCCTGACCGAACGGATAATCCAGATAGATGAACCCGATCTTCGCGTCGCTCAGATCGCCGTCCAGCTGCTCCTTGATGAAGGCCACGTCGTTTGCCGCCTGCTGCCAGTAGGTCGGACCGACGGGGAATACCCATTCGAAGACTTCACCGTCGACAGCATCACCACGGCCCACAAAGGACTGCATCAGGATGTTTTCGTCGTTCATCGCCCGGGGCAGAACCGCGTTCGTGACCGGCGTGGACATGAAGTTGAAGATGAACACACCGTCGCGCTTGAGCTGCTCATAACACTCAACGCCGCGCTGCGGCTCGTTGCCGTGGTCGCGCACGATGATTTCAATCGGGTGTCCCTCGATGCCACCATTATCGTTGGTGTACATCGCAAGATCCTGGGCAGCCTGGGCCACCTGGGGTGTGACGAACGTGTACGACTTGCTGAGGTCGAAGCAGAGGCCGAACTTGATCGTCTCCTCGGACTGTGCGGAGGCCACCGTGGCGGTTGCCGCCAGTGCGGTGGTCAGGGCCACCGCCGTAATATGTTTTTTGAGTGTCATCTGGTCTTTCTCCCGTTGGTTAAGTTCAGGGTAGCTTTTTGATTTGCGGGCGCGCCGCCACCCCCGGTGACGCTGACCCATTCGTTAACGGACTGGCATGGCACATATTCGCTGGAGCCGAGTCTGTCCGCGTTCCACAGTGCGATGCACGTCTCGCCTGCGCCACCGTGATTTTGCGCCGTCAGAACAATCGGCATCCCTTCAGGTTCTGACCGGCGCCACGGCAATGGTTTCTTCCTTTCCTCGCTGAACGATATCTGACTGGAACCTCAGCTCAGCCAACGCTTGCGCCGGCTGTAATGCTTGACGTTGTGGAAATCCGTGCCCTCACCGGCGCCAAGATAGAATTCCTGGATGTCGGAGTTCGCCTTGAGAGCCGCGGCCGTGCCGTTCATCACGACGCGACCGTTTTCGATCAGATATCCCTCGGACACGATTTCCAGTGCGGCCAGCGCGTTCTGCTCAACCAGAAGAACGGACATGCCGTCCTCCTTGTTGATCTTTTGCAGGATGCCGAAGATCTCGGCCACCAGGAACGGTGCAAGCCCGAGGCTCGGTTCATCCAGCATGAGCAGTTTCGGCTGGGTCACCAATGCGCGACCGATGGCCAGCATCTGCTGCTCACCACCCGAAAGGTAACCGGACAGCGAATTGCGTCGCTCGGCCAGCCGGGGGAAGTAGTTGTAGATCTTCTCCTTTTCCACATTCAGTGTGGAGCGGGACATCCCGCTCGGCGCTGCTGCAGTCAGGTTTTCCTCAGGCGTCAGATGTTCAAACACACGTCGTCCTTCGATGACGTGACAGATGCCCTGAGCGACGCGATTTTGAGCGAGCATATCGGTAATATCAGTTCCTTCGAACTTGATCTCACCGCGGCTGACACGCCCGCGCTCAGCTTTCAGCAAACCGCTGATCGCCTTGAGCGTCGTGCTTTTTCCCGCTCCGTTCGATCCCAGAAGCGCGATCATCTCGCCCTTTGGCACCTGCACCGAAACACCTTTGATCGCCAGCATCACGTTATCGTACAGCACCTCGACGCTGTTCATCGACAGGATGGGCTGGGCTTCGACCTTGTCTTGCATCGGCATTCCCCTTTACTTTCTGAGCTGATCGAAGGGCCAGACCATCAGGTAATCCCTGATATTGCCGTAGAGCTTACCCAGCCCCAGCGGTTCAATCAGAAGGATTATGACGATCAGCGCTCCATAGACCGCGTTCGGGATATGGGCGAGCGTTTCAACGTTGATCTGCATTCCCAGCGACTGGCTTCCACCCGAGACGATCCCGTTGACGATGCCCGGTACGAGCAGGATCAAGGCAACGCCCATATAGGACCCGATAATGCTGCCAAGTCCGCCAACGATCACCATCGCCAGCACCTGGATCGACACGGCCACCGAGAATTGCTCCGGTGCGGCCAGGAAGAAGAACGTCGCAACCAGCAGCGCACCACTTACACCCGCAATGAAGGACGACGTCGCGAAGGCCAGGATCTTGTAGTAAAAACTGTTGACGCCCAGAATTGCAGCGGCGAAATCCTTTTCCCGCACCGCAACCAGCGCACGCCCCAAACCGGTACGTTTGAGATTCAGCATGAAGATCGTAACCAGCACACACCACCCGAACGCGACATAGTAATAGCCGGTGTCAGAGGTGATATCCTGTCCCAGCAGGGCCAGGGTCGGGGATTGAAGCGACGCATGCGAACCGCCCGTGATCGCAGGCGAGTGGGTCAGCACCCAGTCCATCACGAACTGCATGGCGAGCGTCGTGAGCGCGAGATAGAGCCCCTTCACCCGCAATGCGGCAAACGCGAACAGGCTGCCGATCACCGAGGATGCCAGACCCCCGATGATGAGGGCGAATTCCCAGGGAATTCCAAACCGCGCCGCGTGGATCGAAGCATACGCACCCACAGCCATGACAGCCGCGTAGCCCAGGTGAAGCTGGCCGGCCCAACCCGTCACCAGGTTCAGACCCAGTGCGGCGGCCGTCCAGATCAGCCATGGCAGCATGTAGCTGTTGAGGTAGAGCGACGGAACAATGAATGGTGCCGCAAGACCGAACAGCAGGACGAACACAGCCAGATTCCGGTCAGCGGGTACCTTGAAGATACGGCTGTCGGAGACATAGTTCGCGTGGTGGACACCGGAAAGTCGGTAGAACATCCCTTATACCCTTTCGATGTCGTGACGACCAAACAGGCCGTGCGGACGGATCATGACCGTAAGAATGAGCACGGCGGCGACGATAAGCTCCCGGCTTCCGCCTCCGACAATCGGATCGAGGAAGTCAGCGCCCACGTTCTCGATGATGCCGAGAAGAATTCCGGCGACCACTGCGCCCAGAATACTGTCGAGACCACCCAGAACAGCAACCGTCAGACCCTTGAGAAGCAACAGTGACAGCGCCTGATCGACACCCTGGATTTCACCCCAGATAACCCCTGCCGCCATGGCAACGACCGAGGCCAGCGCCCAGGACAACCCGACGCCACGTTCGACCGAAATACCGACAGACCATGAGGCCATGTAGTCATCCGCGATCGCGCGCAACTTGATGCCGGTCCGTGTGCGGAAAAACAGCATGAAGGCGACAAAGAGGGCAATCGCCACCGCGGCACCGACAACATGGATGCGGCTGAGGAAGATGTCGCCCAGGAACAGTGGCTCGTAGCTAACCCCAAGTTCCATAGACCGCGACGTTCCACCCCAGATGGCAAGCGTTGTGCCGCGCAGGAAGATATCCAGCCCCAGTGTCATCATCAGGATCATCACGACCGGACGACCGGCCAGACGGCGCAGAGCAACACGCTCAATACCAAATCCCAGACCGAACATGAGGACCGCGCCGATCGGAATGGCCAGCCAGAGCGGCAGACCCAGATCGCGTGCCAGCGCCAGAACCACATAGGCACCGACCATCGTCAGCCCGGCCTGCGCCAGATTGGGCACTGAGGAGGCCTTGTAAATCAGCACGAGGCCGATAGCGAAGAGCGAATATAGTAGTCCCGTCAGGGCACCGTTAATCGCTAGTTCAGACAAAAAGATCCAGTCCATTCATACCTCCCTGATGGGAAGGCTTCTTTCGACCTTCCCTACTTCCCCGGTCTCGTAAGTCACCTGAGCGCTTACATGGACCTCTTTTGAACCGTCGTAGAGTGCCGCGATAACATCGGCGTAGCGCTCTTCGACAACCTTGCGGCGCAATTTCCGGGTCCGCGTGATTTCACCATCGTCCGGGTCGAATTCTTTCGGCAGACTGACAAAGCGTTGCAGGCGCAACGGCTCCGTCACGGCCTTGTTCACGCGCTGGAACGCCTCATGCAGAAGCGTCGCGACCTCATCGCGCTGCGACAGATCGGAATAGGACACGTAGGGCACCCCGTTCACCTCCGCCCAATGGCCTACCGCTTCGAAATCGACGCAGACCATTGCCGTCAGCTCATCCAGTCCCGCGCCGAGGACGGCTGCGTCCTTGATGTACGGGCTGAACTTCAACCGGTTCTCGATATAGTTCGGAACGTAGCGTTCACCGCCGCCCGTATACATGACCTCCGAGACACGACCCAGAACCACGAGTTGACCGTTATCCTCCAGATAGCCGGCATCGCCCGTGCGCAGCCACCCGTCTTCGAGAGCCTCGGCGCTTGCTTCCGGCTTGTTGTAATAGCCGGCGAAGACGCTGTCGGAACGCAGGAGAATCTCACCGGTATCGTCGATCTTGACCTCGACACCGGGTGCGGGCTTGCCAACGGTATGCAGGCGCACCTCGTTCGGGGCCTGCATCGCGCTGATCGCACTGATTTCCGTCTGTCCGTAGAACTGACGCAGCTTGATGCCCAGGGCGCGATAGAAGACGAACGTGTCCTCACCGATCGCCTCACCACCGGTGAAGGCATTCTTCAGACGGCTCATGCCGAACTGATCCTTGATCGGTCCGAAAACGAGGGCTTCGCCCAACAGCCGGCCCAATGGCTCGAACAAACCGCTGCTCTTGCCGTTCAGCTTGTCTGTTTCGGCGGCGACCGCACGGTCCATGAAGAAGTGGTACAGCCACTTTTTCAACCGTGTTGAATCCTCCATTCCGACCTGAATCGTCGTCAGCATCTGATCCCAGCTTCTGGGAGCCGCCAGATAGAATGTCGGTGCGATTTCGCGCATATCCCGAACGACGGTTTCCTGTCGTTCCGGCACGTTCACGGTAAACCGGTACAACAGCGCCGCCGCGACCGTAATCGCATAGTCACCCACCCAGGCCATCGGCAGATAGGCGAGGATCTCCTCTCCTTCACCATATGCCCCGGCATCATGGCCATTCTTCGCAGCCGCGAGGACGTTCTTCTGGCTCAGCACGATGCCCTTCGGCTTGCCCGTCGTTCCCGACGAATGCAGGAAAATTGCCGGGTCGTCGGGTTGGGTTCTGTTCAGAAGCTCCTCACGCCGGTTGGGCTTTTCGTTGAGATCGTGTTTGCCGATCTCCACCAGGTGATCCCATGACATGAGACCATCTTCATCATAGGCTTCGAGCCCGCGGGTTTCATCATATATGATGTGCTGGATGCCGCTGGCACCCGCGCCGCGTATCTCAAGGATCTTGTCGACCTGCTCCTGATCTTCGGCGATGGCCGCAACGATCTCGACCTCACCCAGGAAATGCTGAAGCTCCTCAAGCGTCGCGCCCGGATAGGCCGGCATCGCGTAGGCGCCCAGCAGCGCGATGGACAGCATCCCGCCATAGAGCCGCGCACGGTTGTCGCCCAGGATGAGCACAGCCTTGCCCCGCGTTACGCCGATTTTCTCGAGCCCGGCCGCACAGGCCAGAACCTCCTCGACGTATTCGGACCAGGTGCTTTCTTTCCAGATTCCGCGCTCTTTTTCGCGAACCGCGATGCTCGACCCATGGCTGGACGCGTTGCGCGCCAGCAATGCGCCGATCGTGTCGCTGGCGGTATTTTGCATCATCGACCCCTCAGTCATGCGCCCCTCCAACATATGCCTCGATGACCCTGGGGTCCTTTACAACTTCTCTCGGAATGCCGCTGGCGATCATCTCGCCGTAGTTCAGCGCCAGCATGCGATCGCAGATGCCGATGATCACATCCATGTGGTGCTCGATCAGCAGGACACTGACGCCGCGCTCGGCCCGTGCATCCAGAATGAAGCGGGACATGTATCCCTTTTCTTCCTGGTTCATGCCGGCCATCGGCTCATCCAGAATCAACATTTGCGGCTCGGCCACCAGCGCGCGGGCCAGCTCGACCCGCTTTTTCAAGCCGATGGGCAGCCCGTCGACCATCTCGTGGCGGATGCTCTCAAGCTGCAGGAACTCGATGACTTCCTCGACGACCTTGCGGTTCTCGATTTCCTCGCGCTGCGCGGCCCACCAGTAAAGCGCCGTGCGCAGAACGCCCGGGTTCATGTGGATGTGCCGGCCGAGCAGGATGTTATCCAGAACGCTCATCCCGTTGAACAGTGCCAGGTTCTGGAACGTTCGCGCGACGCCCAGCTTTGCAACCTTGTGCGGTGCGGTGCCCGTGATGTCGTTACCGGCCAGCCGGACAGTGCCGACATTTGGCGGGTAAAAGCCGGTGATCGCGTTGGTAAGCGTCGTCTTCCCGCTGCCGTTCGGCCCTACGAGACCGAAGATTTCCTTCGGGTGAATGACGAAATCCACGCCTGTGACGGCGACGATACCGCCAAACCGCCGTTCGATTCCACTACATGCCAAGATCGCCCCATCGTCGGCGTGGCTTTTTGTTTCTCTTTTATCCGTCATCTGAATCCTGTTGCCCTCACTGGGTTCATAGCTTGCGTCAGGCGATCCGGAAGTAATCCGGCCGGCCTGTCGGCCAGGGATCACCCCACATCTGTTGCCCGCCGTCGATGTTCAGAACTTCACCTGTTACGAATTTACCCGAACTGGCCGCCATATATACGACACCCTCGGCGACATCCCATTCATCGCCAGCGTGCCGCATCGGGTTCGAGTCCTGAAAGGTTGCCGAGCCTTCCTCGGGATAGTTCCCGAAGCCGTTACTTTCACAGCAGCCCGGTGCCACGCAGTTCACGCGGATATCATGCGGCGCCCATTCCACCGCAACCGATTTGGACAGGTATATGACCCCCGCCCGCGCCGCGCATGTATGGGCAATACCGGGCATTCCGCGCCAGATGTCGGCCACGATGTTCACGATTGAGCCCGGCTGCTTGCTTTCCACCCAATTGCGCGCGGTGGCCTGCATCATCCACCATGTGCCGTTGAGGTTGGTGTCGATGACGGCGTTCCAGCCCTTCGGTGAAAAATCCAGTGCGGCCTGCGGAAATTGCCCGCCTGCATTGTTGACCAAAACGTCAATCGCACCGAATTCCTGATTTACCCCACGAACGAAGTCCTCGACCTGTTCGGGATCACGAATTGTCATGGCGCGGGTAAAGACCTTGGCGCCCAGACTTTCGAGAAATTCCCTGGCCGAAGCGAGCTTTTCCTCGTTCCGTCCATTTATTGCAAGATTTGCACCCAGCCGGGCAAACAGGGCCGCAATCGCCAAACCCAATCCACCACCTGCGCCGGTTACAACAACGGTTTTGCCTGCGAATAAGTCGCTGGCATAAACGGTAGATCGCGCTGCCAGGTCCTCTCGCGAAGACCCAAACTGCGTCTCAGTCATGACGCTTCCTCCCTATCCCCCCATTCGGGGTACTTTTCCCCCATTCGGAGGTTATTTTTCGATAATCTAACGCGCGTTAGAAAAATAATCAACACCAGAATTTTCGTTGCGTCATATCCGCGTCGAAACCTAGTAAGACTTTGGAAGTCCAAGAGCTTTCTCGGCTATGAACGACAAGAGCATTTGCGGCGTCACCGGTACAATTCTAAACAGCAGTGCCTCTCTGACCAAACGCTCTACATGGTACTCCTTGGCGTATCCGAATCCCCCAAACGCGATCTGGGCAGCTTCCGTCGCCTCCACCGCGGCATCGGCTGCCAGAAGTTTGGCCGCGTTCGCCTCCACACCGCACGCCTCACCCGCATCGTAGAGGGCGGCGGCGTGCATCACCATCAAATTGGCCGCCTCCACCCGCGCCCAGGCCTGCGCCAGCGGATGCTGAACGCCCTGGTTCTGACCGATCGGGCGGTTGAAAACCACGCGCTCTTTCGCATACTGCGACGCGCGGGTCAAAGCGTTGCGTGCGATGCCGATACATTCCCCTGCCACAAGGATACGTTCCGGGTTCAGGCCGTGCAGAATTTGCCGAAAGCCCTGGCCCTCTTCGCCAATCAGATCACTGGCCGGGATCGGCAGACCGTCGATGAACATTTCATTGGAATCGACTGCCTTGCGGCCCATTTTCTCGATCTCACGCACATCCACATACGTCCGATCCAGATCCGTATAGAACAGGCTCAACCCTTCGGTCGGGTTGGTCACGTCCTCGATCCGGGTCGTTCGCGCCAGAAGCAGCATCTTGTGCGCCACCTGCGCGGTCGAAATCCAGACCTTCTGACCGTGCACGACATATTTGTCCCCCTGTCGAACCGCCAGGGTTTTCAGCTTTGTCGTGTCCAGGCCCGTCGTCGGCTCCGTCACGGCGAAGCACGCCTTTTCATCACCGGCTATCAGGGGGCTCAACATGCGCGCGCGCTGCTCATCGGTTCCGAATTTCACCACCGGGTTGAGGCCGAATATATTCATGTGAATGGCCGAAGCCCCGCTGGCGCCGCCCCCGGACTCCGCGATCGCCTGCATCATGATGGTCGCTTCGGTAATGCCCAGACCGGCACCGCCCACCGCTTCGGGCATAGCAATCCCCAGCCAGCCACCGTCGGCCATGGCCTTGTGCAGATCATGGGGGAAACCGCCGTTGCGGTCCTTTTCCAGCCAGTAATCATCGTCGAATTGCGCACAAATCCGCAGGATCTGTTCGCGAATTTCCTTTTGTTCATCTGTCATTCGAAACGTCACGGCATGTCATCCTTCACGTTAAGGCCCACCAGCCCCGCCTCATGCAGAGCGGTTATGTGGGCGTCGTCAAAACCAAGATCACGCAGAATGCTGCGGCTGTCCGCGCCCGGTTCGCGTCCCAGCCAGCGAAGCTCACCGGGGGTGGTGCTCAAATGTGGAATCGGGCCGATCACCTGCGTCTGCTCACCCGGGACCGACACGATATCACCGCGATGGCGTATTTGCTCGTTGGTCGTAATCTCCTCAACGCTCAGCACCTGTGAGGCGACCGCGTCATGCTTGGCGAATTCGGCTTTCACTTCCGCCAGGGTGTGCTGCGTCACGAAATCGTTGATAGCATCGAAGACGACCGTCATATGCTGCGACATCTCGGCCAGGGTCGCGAAACGCGGATCATCGGCCAGGCCATCCCCGCCAACCGCCCGCAGCAAGCGTTGCGCTGTTTCCGCGCTGCCTGCAGAAACGGTCAGCCATACCCCGTCGGAGGTACGGAACATGCCCCCGGGCGCGAAGTCCATCGGCTGTCGCAGACCATTCCGCCGGGGTGAGTGTTTTGCCCCCGTCAGCGCGGGAACGGGATAATCCATCAACCGCAACAGCGCCTCAAACACCGCCAGATCGACGACCTGACCGCGCGCGATCCCCTTCTCCTTGGCAAAAAGCGCGATCATAATGCCCAGCGCGCCCATGAGCCCTGTCGTGCTGTCAGCTGCGGGAAATCCGGGATGCATCGGCGGCCCGTCGGTGAACCCAGTCAGATGCGCCAGACCGCTCATCGCCTCTGCCGCGCGTCCGAATGCCGGTACGTCGCGCATCGGACCGTCCTGACCGTATCCAGATACGCGCAGGATCATCAGATCCGGGTTCCACTCATGCAGAATGTCCGGTCCGATTCCCGCACGCTCAAGAACGCCCGGGCGGAAATTCTCGACAAGCACGTCTGATTCTTCGACCAACCTGCGCAGGACGGCCCGCCCCTCATCCGACTTCCAGTTCAGGCTCAGGATTTTCTTGTTACGGCCCAGCGTCTTCCACCAGACGCCGACGCCGTCCTCCGCCTTGGGCCCAAGTTCGCGCATCATGTCTGTGCGGTTGGGCGACTCGATCTTGATGACATCTGCACCGAAGTCGGAGAGCAAGGCCGTCGAAAGCGGTGCGGCAATCACATGACCGAGTTCGATGATTTTCAGGTGCTGAAGGGGTCCGGACATCTATGCTCTTCGCTAATAATCTAACATTTGTTAGATTATTAGCGAAGTGGAACGCAAACCTCAAGTCTTGAGCTGACCCGCAGGCCCCTCAGATGTTCCTTCAATACCCCGATGAGCTGTTCTTCGCTGAAATCCCCACCGCAGGCTAGCTTGCAAAAATCACCGGGATGTAGGCGATCATAAGATAGACGACGATCAGCACGGCCAGGTAGGGCACGACCGCCCGCGCAATCCGCTCAACCGGCTGATCCGTCGTGGACGAGGCGACGAAGAGGTTGATTGCGACGGGGGGCGTCACCATCCCGATCGCCAGGCCCACCACGATAATAATCCCGAAATGCACAGTCCCGATGCCCAGCTGCGCCGCAAGCGGCAGCAGCATCGGTGTCAGGATGATCAACGCACTCGCCGTTTCCAGAAACACGCCTGTAATCAGGATCAGCGCCATGACCACCAGCAGCAGCAGGAACACATTATCGGTGAGAGACAGCGCGAGAGCGGCAATCGCGTTGGGCACCTGCCAGCTTGCCAATGTCCAGCTCAACACGGAGGAGGCGGCGATGACGAAGAGTATGACCGCCGTCGTAACGCCCGCCCGCAGGATGATCCGATATAGCCCGCGCAGGGTCAGATCCCGGTAAATGAACAGCGAAACGAGGATCGCGTAATTCACGGCAACCACGGCCGCCTCGCTTGGTGTGAATACGCCCGAGAAGATCCCGCCAAGGATGATCAGGGGCGCCATCAGGCCCCAGCTGGCCGCGAAAAAGGTGCGAACGATGGTTTTCAGGGAAAGGCTGGTGCCGCGTGGATAGGCCCGCCTATAGCCTTGGATCACGGCCACAATCATCAGGCCAAGACCCATTGCGACACCGGGGATGAAACCGGCCAGAAAGAGGCTCTTGACCGATTCCTGCGCGATCACCGCGTAGATGATCATGGGCACCGAAGGCGGGATCACCACGCCGATGGTACCGGCAGCGGCGATCAGCGATGCGGCGGACGCCGGGTCATAGCCTTTGCGCTTCAACTCGGGGACGAGGCTCGCCCCGACCGCTGCGGTGGTCGCTGCGCCCGAACCGGAAATAGCGGCAAAAAACACCCCCGCCAGCACCGAGACGACAGACAGCCCACCCTTGATAAAACCCAGCAGGCTGTCAGCGAAGGCGATCAGGCGCTTGGAAATCTCACCCTGAGCGAGGATATCGCCGGCCAGAACGAACATCGGAACCGCGACCAGCGCAAAGCTGTTGATGCCTGCGAACATCTGTTGTGGCACGACCATCAGGGGCACATCGCCCAGATTGAGCGCGGCCATGGTCGAGGCGCCGATCACGATCGCGACCGGCAATCCCATCAGAAGGAACAGGACGAAGAGCAGGACGAGGACAAGGCTCATTCAACAACATCCCGCATTCGATCCCGTATCGTCGTGTCGCCGGACAATAATCGGACCAAGTCGATACACGACATCGCCGCCATCAATCCACTCGCCACCGGCATCACGAGGTAGATGTTGTTCATCGGAATCCGCAGCGAAGGAGACCGCTGAAAGCTTTGAAGGTCCATATACCGCCAGCCGATCCAGGTCAGGGTGCCTAGAAAGGCAATCGAAACCAGAATTCCTGCGCCGATCACGATTCGGCGCAGGTTATCGGGCAGGCTGTCGCGCGCCAGTTGCACCGCGATGTGCCTGCCCTGTTGAAATGCCAGGGTGGCACCAAGGAAGGTAATCCAGATCAGCAGGAAACGTGCGACCTCCTCGGTCCATGTGACCGAGGTGAAGAACACACGCGATACGATCTGAAGCGATATGACGAATGTCAGCGCGACCATGCCCGCGACCACAACCGGCCCCAGAACCGCACCGACAATCCGATCCACCCACCCGAGCACCTTGAGCATGTTATCTGAGCGCTTCCTGGATGCGGGGCAGGTAATCACCGAACCGCTCGCCATACTTCACATAGACCGGGGCGACAGCCTCGGAGAAGGCCGACAGATCCGCGTCGTCGATCACGTTCATACCGGAGGCGCGCAGCTCTTCGAGTTGCTGGCTCTCCTGCTCGGCGTTGAGCTGGCGTTCGTACTCGGCTGCTTCCTGAGCCGACTGAAGAACGATCTCCTGCGCTTCTTCGGAAAGGTTGTTCCAGACAGGAAGGCTCATCACGAAGATCGCCGGGGCGTAGGAGTGCCGCGTCATGGTCATGTTCGTCTGCGTTTCGTTCAACTGGAACGAGTGCACGACGTTAACCGGATTTTCCTGACCGTCAATTGTGCCCTGCTGCATGGCCGTCAACGCTTCGGTCCAGGCCATCGGGATTGCGTCGGCACCCAGCTCACGGAACGTGTCGATATAAACCGGATTTTCCATGACCCGCACCTTGAGGCCCTGCACATCGGCAGGCGAGTTGATGGGGCGTTCGGAGTTGGTCAGATTGCGAAAACCACGCTCCGCATAGGCCAGACCCTTCAGGTTCACCTCGGAAAGACGATCGAGAAGCTCCTGCCCGATGGGCCCGTCCAGAACCTCGTAGGCTTTCTCGGCCGAGGGGAACAGGAATGGCATTTCGAACACCGCCATATCCTCAAGGAAGTTCGAGACCGGGCCATTCGTGATCACACCCATGTCAACCGTGCCGATCTGCATCCCTTCGAGCAATGTGCGCTCGTCACCCAGCGTGGCGTTGGGAAACACCTCGACGCTGATCTTGCCGTCCGACCGTTCCGCGACAAGCTCCTGAAACCGCGTGGCCGCTGCGTGAAAGCCATCGTTTTCGTTCACGACATGCGCGAGACGCAGGTTCGTTTCCTCGATCTCTGCGAAGGCGGGCTGGCTGATGGCGATTGAGGCCACGCAACCGAGCAGCACCGCGAACTTTCCAGTGATTTTCATGATATCCTCCCTAATATGCCTTGAGGTGAGAGACTTGCGGGCATGCGCCGTCCCATTCCGGCATCCGAAAATGGCAGGTTGCGCCGCACCCAGGTGCCTCACGCCCCACGCCGATCAGGTGCCGACCCCACCGCTCCGTTCGAGCAGGCGTTCTGCTTAGCATTCCTTGGATTCGTTTAACATACCGCTCTGGCCATGTGCGTGCCGTGTCGGGCGCGCTGGCCCTATCGCCCCCGCGCGGGTGGCAGACGTTGTAGTCGCCGGGCTTTTCTTTGACCAAGGCAACCGCGAGAGACGGGGCCGCGCCGTTCTGGACAAGCATCGCAGCAGCGGTATCGTGAACCGTACAGACCACGTGGAACCGAAGGAGGCGACGATGCAGGATGACGATACCGGCGGTTCGGCCCCCTGCATGGCGCATCTTCTGGTCGGGGGAAAACCGGTTGATCCGGGCACGATGCGCGATGTCGCCCGCTTTCGCAAAGCCGAGCGCACCCGTCTGATACAGGCACGGCGCGCCGTGAGCAGCCCGGATCGTGAAACCCTCACGCGCAATTTGCGCGTCGCGCTCGATACGATCGTGACGCCGCATCCGGGGATGAGGATCGCCGCCTACTGGCCCATTCGGGGCGAACCCGATCTGCGCGACTGGATGGTGGCGGCGCATGAGGCAGGTGCGACGATTCTGCTTCCCGTCGTGATCGCGAAGGACGCGCCGCTGGTATTCCGCTCCTGGTCGCCGGGCTGCGCGATGGCACGTGGTATCTGGGATATTCCGGTGCCCGCTCACGGGGTGGAGGCGGCGCCGGATGTCGTGATCTCTCCCCTGTTGGGGGTGGACGGGGGATGCTTCAGGCTGGGCAATGGCGGCGGCTATTACGACCGGACGCTGTGCGACCTCACCCCCGCGCCGAGGGTGATCGGCGTCGGGTTTGCGGATTGCGTGATCCCCACGATCTTTCCGATGCCGTGGGATATTCCCATGGACAGTGTCGTACTGTCCGATGGGTCTGTGCGCCACAGGACCTGAACCGATACATCCACATCGGATACCCAGTCAGACGATTCACGGATGAGGTCGCGCCGATCAGCGGCGCGATGAACCGTCCGCTAATCTGACTTTCGCCCCTTAGTCCTTGTAACCACCCAGATCGCAGACAATCCGCCATTCCTCATCCGTGACGGATTGCACGGACAGGCGGGAATTGTTCACGAGGATCATGTCGGACAGCCGCGGATCGTCCTTGCAATCCTGAAGCGTGACGGGCCGCGGGAAGGGGGCGATCGCCTTGATGTCCACGCATTCCCACCGGTCGTCGTCGGCCTTGCTGTCGGGATGTGCCTCGGCGATGACCTCGACCACGCCGACGACGCGCTTCTCATCTATCGAGTGGTAGAAGAAGCCCCGGTCGCCGATCTTCATGGCGCGCATGTTGTTGCGCGCCTGATAGTTGCGCACACCGTCCCATTCCTCACCTTCGTCGCCCTTGGCGACCTGATCGTCCCAGCCCCATGTGTTCGGCTCGGATTTGAACAGCCAATATGCCATGTCAGCCCCCAATGACCCGCTTCCACGGGTGAATATCGACCGAGGCGAACAGACCCGCGCGGGCATAGGGATCGGCATCGGCCCATGCATGCGCCGCGTCCATGTCGGCAACGTCCAGAATCACCAGGGAACCGGCCATATCACCCCGCGCGTCGAGCAGGGGGCCTGCCTGTGCCACCACCCCTGTCTGGGCGATATAGGCGAGGTGCGCATCGCGGTTGGCCTTGCGCGTTTCCAGCGCGCCGGGCTTGTCATGGGCAAAGATCGCATAGAACATGGTGTTTCCTCTCAGGCTTTCGCGCCTTTCTTGCCGGAACCGAGCATCGGTACGGCGGTTTTGTCGAGCGGCCAGCGCGGGCGGGCGGTCAGGGTGTCCTCGGTCAGACCGGCGTCAAACCTCTCCCACCCGGCCCAGGCAATCATGGCGCCATTATCCGTGCACAGTTTCAAGGGCGGCGCGGTGAAGGTAAAGCCCGCCTCATCCGCCGCACGCTGCAATCCGGCGCGGATCGTGGCATTGGCCGCGACACCGCCCGCGACAGCGATGGTGCTGGCACCGTGCAGTTCGGTGAAGGCCGCCAGCGCGCGCGCGGTCTTTCTGGCCAGTACGTCCGCCACGGCCTGTTGGAAACTGGCGCACAGATCGGCGCGGTCCTGACGAGTGATACCGCCCTTTTCCTCGACGATCATGTCGCGGGCGCGGCGCAGCGCCGTTTTCAGTCCCGAAAAGCTCATGTCGCAACCCGGTCGATCCAGCAGCGGCCGGGGGAAGGCGAACCGGCGCGGATCGCCGTTGGCGGCCTCCGCCTCCACCAACGGGCCGCCGGGTTGCGGCAGGCCCAGCAGCTTGGCCGTCTTGTCGAATGCCTCCCCAGGTGCATCGTCGATGGTGCTGCCCATACGGGTGAAATCGTCAGGGCCGGTCACGGCGAGGAACTGGCAATGCCCGCCCGAGACCAGCAACATCAGATAGGGAAACGGCACCCCGTCCGTCAGGCGCGGTGTCAGCGCATGCCCGGCCAGGTGATTGACACCGATCAGCGGTTTTCCCGTTCCGGCGGCCAGCCCCTTGGCGAACATCACGCCCGACAATACACCGCCGATAAGGCCGGGGCCTGCGGTGACGGCGATCAGGTCGATGTCGGACAGCGTCACGTCCGCCTCGGCCAGCGCTGCCTCCGCCACGATGTCGAGCCGTTCGGCATGGGCGCGGGCGGCAATCTCGGGCACGATGCCGCCGAAATCGGCATGCAGATCGGTTTGCGAGAACACCCGATTGGACAGGATCCCGCGATCCGCGCCGACGACGGCGGCCGCCGTGTCGTCACAGCTCGATTCTATGCCAAGGATCAGGGTCATGGGCGTTGCCTAACGGCTGGCGCGCGGGGCGTCCATTTCGGATTCGCCGCGATATCCCCACCGGAGGTTCCGACCCTTGCGGTCCGATGCCTCCGGCGGGGATATTTGAGGAAAGTGAACGGATCAGATGCCGCCCATGCACATATACTTGATCTCCAGATATTCCTCGATGCCGTATTTCGAGCCCTCGCGGCCGAGGCCGGATTGCTTGACGCCGCCGAAGGGCGCGACCTCGGTCGAGATCAGACCGGTGTTCAGGCCGACGATGCCGTATTCCAGCGCCTCACCCACACGCCAGACCCGACCGATATCGCGGGTGTAGTAATAGGCGGCGAGACCAAAGACCGTGTCGTTGGCCAGGGCGATGCCCTCCTCCTCCGTCTCGAACTTGAACAGGGGGGCCACCGGGCCGAAGGTTTCCTCACCCGCGATCTGCATATCCTGCGACATGCCGGTGACAACGGTGGGGGTGAAGAAGGTGCCGCCCTTGTCGCTTTTCGTGCCGCCCTCGATGATTGTCGCGCCCTTGGACACGGCGTCGTCCAGGTGGGTCTGCACCTTTTTGACCGCATCGGTCGAGATCAGGGGGCCGATATCCGTGCCCTCATCCATACCGTCACCGACCTTCATCGCCGCGACCCGTTCGGCCAGCTTGCGCGAGAATTCGTCATAGACGCCCGACTGCACGTAGATGCGGTTCGCGCAGACGCAGGTCTGGCCGGCATTGCGGAACTTGCAGATCATCGCGCCTTCGATCGCGGCGTCGATATCGGCGTCGTCAAATACGAGGAACGGGGCGTTGCCGCCCAGCTCAAGGCTCATCTTCTTGATGGTGCCGGCGCATTGTTCCATCAGGATCGAGCCGACGCGGGTCGAGCCGGTGAAGGTAATCTTGCGCACCTTGTCGTTCTCACACAGCTCCTTGCCGATGGCGGAGCTGTCGGACCCGGTGACGACGTTGAACACCCCCTTGGGAAAGCCTGCCTGCTCGGCCAGCTCAGCCAGAGCCAGCGCGGTCAGCGGGGTCAGTTCGGCGGGCCGGGCGACGACCGTGCAGCCTGCGGCCAGACCGGGGGCCAGCTTGCGCGTGATCATCGCCAGCGGGAAATTCCACGGCGTGATCGAGCCGACGACGCCCACGGGCTGCTTGATGACCACGATACGCTTGTCTGCCTGATGCGGCGGGATGGTGTCGCCGTAGATCCGCTTCGCCTCCTCAGCGAACCACTGGATGAAGGACGCGCCGTAAGCGACCTCGCCGCGCGCTTCCTTGAGCGGTTTGCCCATCTCGGCGGTGATGATCCTGGCCAGATCCTCCTGATTTTCCATGATCAGGCGATACCATTCCATCAGGATCGAGTAGCGTTCCGAGGCGAGTTTCGCGGCCCAGTCGGCCTGTGCGGCATCCGCGGCGTCGATGGCGCGGGCGACCTCGGTCCGGCCCAGATCGGCAACCTGCGCGATCACGCTGTCATCCACCGGGTTGGTCACGTCGAAGGTGGCACCGCCATCCGCGTCGGTCCACGCCCCGTCGATATAGGATTTCGTGACGAACAGTTTCGAGTTGTCGAGTTTCATGGTGCCCTCCCGGCGGTCGGTTTCATTGGTTCAAAAGTCGCAGGTGATGCCCTTCTTCTCCCAATCACCGAAGCGGATCGGCTCGGGCCCGTCGCGTCCGCCCAGTTCCTCGGGCAGATCCAGCGGCGGCGTGGCCCGCTTGCGCTCCTCGGCCTCGGCCAGGGCGCGGGTCGCGGCGGCGCGCAGGCGGGCGGTCTTTTCGGGATCGTCGGTCATTCCTACATCTCCTATCGGGCCTACATCTCCTATCGGGAGGTGCCTATACTGCATATGTTCCACCGAGTTTCGGACGCAAGGGGTCACGGCGATGAACTATTTCAAGACGGGTCTGCTGCTGGCGGGGCTGACGGCCCTGTTCATGGGTGTGGGCTATCTGATCGGCGGGCAGTTGGGGATGCTGATCGCGCTGGGTTTCGCCGTCGCGACCAACGCATTCGCATGGTGGAATTCCGACAAGGCGATGCTGAGGATGCATGGCGCGCAGCCTGTCACCCGCGCCTCGATCCCCGAAGTGTTCCAGATGGTGCAGGAATTGTCGCGCAACGCCGATCTGCCGATGCCCAAGATCTATCTGATCAACGAGGCGCAGCCGAATGCCTTTGCCACCGGGCGCAATCCTGAAAACGCAGCGGTGGCGGTGACGGCGGGTCTGCTGCGCAGCCTGTCCCCCGATGAGGTGCGCGGCGTCATCGCGCATGAGCTGGCGCATATCAAGAACCACGACACGTTGATCATGACCATCGCGGCCACCATCGGGGGGGCGATCTCGATGCTGGCGCAGTTCGGCCTGTTCTTTGGCGGTGGCAACCGGGAGCGTGGGGCGTTGAGCGGGATCGGCATGATCGCGGCGGTGCTGCTGGCACCCCTGGCCGCGATGATGATCCAGATGCTGATCAGCCGCACGCGGGAATATTCCGCCGACCGGATGGGGGCGGAAATCGCCCGGGATCCCATGGGGTTGGCCAATGCCCTGCGCAAGATCGCGGGCGGCGCGCAGGTCCGTGAAATGGCCAGCGCCGAGAGCAATCCCGCAACCGCGCACATGTTTATCGTGAACCCTCTGACTGGACGCGGGACCGACAATCTGTTTTCGACGCACCCAGATGTGAACAACCGGATCGAGGCATTGATGAAGATGGCAGGCTCCCCCCAGATGAGCGGACCGCAGGTGCGGACCAGCTCCGTTCCCAACATTCGGCGCAACCGGTGAGCGCGCCGGGCCTTCCCGCGCGGCTGGCGGCGGCGGAATTGTTGATCGGGGTCCTGTCCGACGGCATCATGCTTGGCGATCTGGTGGACCGTTTGCCCGACGACCTGCCCCCGCCGGCGCGGGCGCGGGCGCAGAGCCTCGCCGCGATGGTGCTGCGCAATCTGGAGCCGATCGACACCGTGCTGGAGCAGTTTCTGACGCGCAAGCCTCCGGCCCGCGCCATGCAGGCCCTGCGCATCGCGGCGGCGGAAATGCTGATCGATGAGGTCGCGCCCCACGCCGCCGTGGACGCCGCAGTGCGCGCCGCCCGCAATGATCCAAAGACCGCGCGCCTCAGCGGTCTGGTCAACGCCGTTGCGCGCAATATCAGCCGCGAGGGGTTCGACATCTGGGCGCAGATGGACCCGCAGCGCCTGCCGCACTGGCTGCGCACGCCGCTGGTCCGCGCTTACGGTGAGGATACGGTGGATGCGATGGAGCGGGTTCACGCAGGCGGTGCGCCGCTGGACCTGACCCTGCGCAGCGATCTGCCCGAGGGGTTGGAGGGGGAGATGGCCCCGACCGGCACCCTGCGCCGGTATCGCCCCGGTCAGGTCAGCGCCCTGCCCGGTTATGACGAAGGCGCGTTCTGGGTACAGGACGCCGCCGCCGCCCTGCCCGCCCGCGTTCTGGATGCGAAACCCGGCGAACGGGTGCTGGACCTGTGCGCCGCACCGGGGGGCAAGACCTTGCAACTGGCCGCCGCCGGTGCGGATGTCGTGGCGCTGGATATCTCCTCGAAACGGTTGGAGCGGGTGCGCCAGAACCTCGACCGGACCCGGCTTAAGGCCGAGATCGTGCGCGCGGATGCGCTGAAGTGGACACCCGACGCACCGTTCGACGCGATCCTGCTGGACGCGCCCTGTACCGCCACCGGCACCCTGCGCCGCCACCCCGACCTGCCCTTCGTCAAGACGGGTGAGGAAAACAAGTCGCTGGTGCAGTTGCAGCGTGAACTGCTGGAACGCGCCGCCCAGTGGGTCAAGCCGGGGGGGCGTCTGGTGTTTTGCACCTGCTCTCTGCTGCCGTCCGAGGGGGAGGTGCCGGTCGCGCGTTTCCTGGAAACCCATTCCGACTGGACGCTGGAGCCGATCGACGCCGAGGCCCTGGGCGGCGATGCCGAATGGTGCGTGGACGGCGCACTGCGCCTGCGCCCCGATTTCTGGGCCGAACAGGGCGGCATGGACGGCTTCTATATCGCGTGCCTGCGCAAGAAGGCATGACATCCCCCTCACCCTGTGGATAAAGTCGCGAAAAGCGAGAGTTCCCGACCGGCATGGCCAAATCAAACTTCAGCAGCCGCGCGCGCAGCGCCGACAACCGTATTCAGGCGTGGCGTTCCGCGCTGGGGGGCAAGGTCACGGCGATCACGACCCAACCCGAACCCCGCGCCATCGGCACGGTGGCCCGGGCGCGGCAACTGCAATCGGGCAACTTCCTGTTCAACGGGGAGTTGGTTGAGGCTCCGCGCAGCTCGATCTGGGATATCGAGCAACCCTCCGATGCGTTCACCTTCGCCCTGCACGGGTTCGAATGGCTGGACGATCTGGCCGCGGCGGGCGATCCGGCGGCGCGGACCCTGGCGCAGGACTGGCTGTGGCAATGGATTGATCGCTACGGCGCGGCGCGCGGGCCGGGCTGGTATCCCGATCTGGCCGGGCGGCGCCTGATCCGCTGGATCAGCCACGCGCCCTTCGTTCTGAAGGGGCGTGAAAGCCGGGTGTCCCACAAGTTCTTCAAGAGCCTCGGCCGGCAGACCAACTATCTGGCCCACGCCTGGCCCGACGCGGCGCAGGGCTTGCCCCGGGTGGAGGCGCTGACCGGTCTGCTCTATGCCGCGCTGTCGCTGGAGGGGGCCGAAGGGTTGCTGAAGGGCGCACGCCGCGGTCTGGCCAAATCCTGCGAGGCGCTGGGTGAGGATGGCGCGGTGCGCAGTCGCAACCCCGAGGAATTACTCAAGCTGTTTACCCTGTTGGTCTGGGCGGATCATGCCCAGCGCGATGCGGGACAGCCCACCGATGCGGCGCAGCAGAACGCCATCGCCCTGATCGCACCGACCCTGCGCGGATTGCAGCTGGGCGACGGGGCGCTGGCCCGCTTCAACGGTGGCGGGCGCGGCGGGGAGGGTCAGCTCGATCAGGCGCTGGCCGACAGCGGCAACCGCTCCGCCACACGTGGCAAGACGATGATGGGATATACCCGCCTGTCCGCGGGACGCACCACGGTCATCATGGATGCCGCCCCCCCGCCCGAGGGGGATGCCGGTCTGCGGGCACATGCGGGCACCCTCGCCTTCGAAATGTCGGCGGGCCGGCGCCCGGTGATCGTGAACCAGGGGGCGGGCGATGCGTTCGGGGCGGACTGGCGGCATCATGCCCGCGAAACCCACGCCCATTCCACGGTTGAGGTCGCGGGTGCCTCCATGGCGCGGTTCGTGCCGATGCGCGTCTTTGGCCGACCCGATACCGAAGCATTGGTCGATGGGCCGAAACAGGTGGCACTGGAACGGGCGGTGGATGCCAGCGGGCATTGGGCGCTGGCCAGCCATGACGGCTACACCGCCAGCCATGGCCTGTTCCACGAACGCCGCCTGTTCATGACCCCCGACGGGGCCGAACTGCGCGGCGAGGATACGTTGAGCGCCCAATCCAGCAGGGGACAGGCCCGGTTCGCCCGGATGCGCGAATCCGGGGTGGTCACATGGTGCGCCCGGTTTCATCTGCATCCTGAGGTGGAGGCCTCACTGGATCTGGGGGGTGATGCCGTCAGCCTGTCCCTACGCTCGGGCGAGGTCTGGATCTTTCGCCAGTCGGGTGGAGATCTGGCGCTGGAACCTTCGACATATCTGGATCAGCGGCGTTTGAACCCGCGCCTGACGCAACAAATCGTGGTCTCCGTCGCCGCGATGGATTATGCGAGCCGCATCAATTGGGTTGTGGGCCGCGCGGGGGACCGCAGGCACGCCGTCCGCGATTACGAGACCGACCAATAAGAGGCTGCTTTTCATGACCACAGATCTCGCCCCGATCCGGCGCGCATTGCTCTCCGTTTCCGACAAGACCGGGCTTCTGGGCCTTGGCCAGGCCCTCGCCGCGATGGGGGTCGAACTGGTATCGACCGGGGGCACGGCGGCGGCGCTGCACGATGCAGGGCTGGCGGTACGGGACGTATCGGAACTGACCTCCTTTCCCGAAATGATGGACGGTCGGGTCAAGACGCTGCACCCCGGTGTGCATGGTGGCCTGCTGGCGCAACGCGCCAATCCCGCGCATGTCGCCGCGATGGAGCAGCACGACATCGCCGCAATCGACCTGCTGGTCGTCAACCTCTACCCGTTCGAGGCGACGGTGGCGGCAGGCGGTGACTATGACACCTGCATCGAGAATATCGACATCGGCGGCCCCGCGATGATCCGCGCAGCAGCCAAGAACCACGGCGACGTGACCGTGATCGTCGACAGTGAGACCTATGAGGATCTGGTCGCGGAGCTGGAGGCGAACGGCGGCGCGACCTCACGCGCGTTCCGTCAGGCGATGGCGGCGCGGGCCTATGCGCGCACCGCCTCCTACGATACGGCTGTATCGGCGTGGATGGCCGACGCGATCGGTGATGCCGTGCCGGAACGGCGCAGCACCGGCGGCACCTTGCGCCAGACCTTGCGCTACGGCGAAAACCCGCACCAGTCCGCGGCGTTCTACGTCACCGGCGATCCGCGCCCCGGCGTGGCCAGCGCACGACAGCTTCAGGGCAAGGAGCTGAGCTACAACAACATCAACGATACCGATGCCGCGGTGGAGCTGGTGGCCGAGTTCGACGCGGACAGACCCACCGTCGCGATCATCAAGCACGCCAATCCGTGCGGCGTCGCGACCGGCGATACCATGGCCGAGGCTTACGCGCGCGCCTACGATTGCGACCGCACCTCCGCCTTCGGCGGGATCGTCGCGCTGAACCAGCCGCTGGACGGCCCCACGGCGGAGGCGATCAGCAACATCTTCACTGAGGTCGTCATCGCACCGGGCGCGGATGACGACGCCCGGCGCATCTTCGCCGCGAAAAAGAACCTTCGCCTGCTTCTGACCGACGGTTTGCCCGATCCCGCCATGGCAGGCCGCACCTGGAAACAGGTCGCCGGCGGCTGGCTGGTGCAGGACCGTGACAATGGCAGACTGGACATGAACGACCTGAAGGTCGTGACCAAGCGCCAGCCATCGCAGGCGGAGCTAGCCGACATGCTGTTCGCGTGGCGGGTGGCAAAGCACGTGAAATCCAACGCCATCGTCTATGCCAGGGACGGCGCGACCGTCGGCGTCGGCGCGGGGCAGATGAGCCGCGTCGATTCCTCGCGCATCGCCGCGCGCAAGAGCGTCGATATGGCCGAGGCACTGGGCCTGTCCGCTCCGTTGACGCAGGGGTCCGTCGTGGCCTCCGACGCGTTCTTCCCCTTCGCGGACGGCCTGCTTGCCGCGGCAGAGGCCGGGGCCACCTCCGTCATTCAGCCGGGCGGGTCGATGCGGGACGAGGAAGTCATCGCCGCCGCGGACGAGGCGGGCCTCTCGATGGTGTTCACCGGAATGCGCCACTTCCGCCACTAGCACCGCGACCCGGCATCCCGGTCATCACAATATCCCTGCCGGGGACTTCCGGCGGGGCAATCGTTTGAAAACATCGCACGTGGCACGCATCCTGTGCCCTCAACAGTTTCCGGAGCCCTCATGCCGCTGATGCGTATCGTGCTGTCCGCCCTTGTGGCCTTTGGCCTCGACCGTTTGTCGAAGGTCTGGATCGTCGAATGGGCGAACCTGAAGGAACGGCACTATATCGAGGTGTTCGATCCCTATCTGAACTTCGCCATGGGCTGGAACAAGGGGGTCAACTTCGGCCTGTTCGCCGGGCATGAGGAATGGACCCGCTGGGGCCTGACGGTGCTGGCTCTCGTGGTCTGCGTATGGATTGTCTGGTGGGCACGCGCACAACGGGGTCTGTGGCTTCACCTTGGGGCAGGATTGGTGGTCGGAGGGGCGCTCGGCAATGTCTGGGACCGGATTCAATACGGTGCCGTGGCGGATTACCTGAACATGAGTTGCTGTGGCTTTCGCAATCCATATACCTTTAACGTGGCGGATATCTTCATCTTCGCCGGGGCGGCCATGCTCATCGTGTTGAGCGGCCGCACGAAAGACGACGCGTGACGCAGCCACCCGAATTGCGTATGGGAGAGACCATGAAGACGACATTTCCTTCCGCCCCGATCCGGGCCATCGCCACCGGGCTCGCGCTCGGCGCGATTTTCACGCTCAGCGCCTGCGGCGATGATCTGGATGAACAGCGCAGCCTGCTGGAACGTGTTCAGGTCCAGCAGGGCGGACCCGATCCGTTTCTGGTGGTCGAACGTGGTCCGCTGGACATTCCGGATCAGCTTGGCTCCCTGCCTGCGCCGCGCCCCGGTGCGCCCAGCCGGGTCGATCCGCAGCCCGACGCCATGGTCGCGGCAGCGCTGGGTGGCGGAACGCGTGCAGCGGGCGGTGCTCAGGGCAGTGGGGAGCGGCAGCTTCTGGCCAGTCTGGGCGCGACGGATACGCCTGCGGATATCCGCACCCTGATCGAGCAGGACCATCAGCGCACCCTCGAAGGCAAGGATCCGGGGATTCTGACACGCGCCTTCTCGAATATCGGCAATCCCTATCGCGATCAGCAGCTTGATCCGATTGTGGAACTGGTGCGCCTGCGTCGGACATATCCCGATGTGGTAACGCCGAACGCCCCGTTGAGCACACCGCAGTAACGACACCTCGCTTGCCCGCACGGCTAAGCACGCTACGCTGATACGCAGATGATTCAGCGGAGCGTGCACATTGACCCTGACTTCCCGGCTCATAGGCCTGATCGGCCTGTTGTTGTCCTTGATCCCATCCACATCGTGGTCGCAGGTCGAAACCCACCGGTTGGACAATGGGCTGGAGATCGTGGTGATTCCCGATCACCGCGCCCCTGTCGTGACAAACATGGTGTGGTATCGCATCGGATCGGCGGATGAACCGCCCGGAAAATCCGGAATCGCGCATTATCTCGAACATTTGATGTTCAAGGGAACCGACGAGATTCCCGAAGGGCAGTTCAGTCAGATCGTGTCCGCCAATGGTGGACAGGACAACGCCTTCACCTCCTATGACTACACCGGATATTACCAGCGGATCGCCGCGGACCGGTTGCCGCTGGTCATGCAGATGGAGGCGGATCGCATGACGGATCTGATTATCTCCGAGGCCGTCTGGGTGCCCGAACGGGACGTGATTCTGGAGGAACGGCGCAGCCGGGTCGCATCCAACCCCTCGGCAATCATGGCCGAACAACGCGATGCGGCCCTCTACCTCAACCATCCCTACGGCACACCGATCATCGGGTGGGAGCATGAGATGTCCACCCTGACACGTCAGGACGCGCTGGATTTCTATGCCCGGTATTACGCCCCGAACAACGCCATCCTGATCGTCGCTGGCGACGTGACGTTGCAGGAGGTGGTGACGCTGGCCGAGGAATATTTCGGTGACCTGCCCCCGTCGGACGCGATACCCGAGCGTCTTCGCCCCCAGGAACCCGTGGCGGTGGCCCCGCGCAGGCTGGTCTATGCCGATCCGCGTGTGCAGCAACCCTATGTCATCCGCAGCTATCTGGCGCCTGAGCGAAATGCCGGGGCGCAGCAGGATGCCGCCGCTCTGACGATTCTGGCTGAACTTCTGGGCGGGGGGCCGACCTCGGTGCTTTACCGCGCACTGGTGGTGGATGCGGGTATCGCGGTGTCCGCCGGGGCGTTTTATAACGGCACCAGCTTGGACCCGACCAGCTTCGGCCTGTACGCGGTGCCCGCGGATGGCGTCGATCTGGAACAGGCCGAGGCGGCGCTGGATGCCGCGATTGCCGATTTCATGCAGACCGGCCCGGATGCGGCGCATCTCGACCGCATCAAGGTACAGGTCCGCGCCTCCGAGATCTTCGCCCGCGACAGTCAGGAGGGGTTGGCCCGTGCCTATGGCGCTGCGCTGACCTCCGGTCTGACGGTCGAGGATGTCGATGCCTGGCCCGCTGTGCTGGATACCGTCACGGCGGAGGATATCATGCGTGTGGCGCAACAGGTGCTGGACATGCGCCAATCCGTCACCGCACAGTTGCGCGGAACCCCCGAACCGGAGGCTGTCCAATGATACGCTATGCTCTTGCCGCTCTTTTGGCGCTGATCCACCAGAGCGCCGCCGCGCAGACGGAAATCGAGCAGGTCGTAACCCCGGCCGGCACCACTTTCTGGTTATCACAGGAACCCTCGATCCCCATCGTCAGCATGAAGATCCTTTTTCGCGGTGGCACCGCACTGGACCCTGACGACAGGCCTGGCGCGGCCACCATGATGACCGGGCTGCTCAACGAAGGTGCGGGTGATATGGATGCCCTCGCCTATGCCGCCGCCAGTGAGGAAGTCGCCGCGCGTATCGGTTTCGACGTGGGGCGCGACACGCTGTCCGTATCGGCCACTATGCTGCGCGAGGTTCGGGCCGAAGTCGTGGATCTGGTGCGCATTGCCCTGCACGAACCGCGATTCGATGACGACGCGGTGGAACGTGTGCGTGGGCAGATGATGTCTATCATCCGCTCGAACCAGAGCGATCCGGGCGAGCTGGCCAGTCACACCCTGTTCGCCCACGCCTTCCCCGATCACCCCTATAGCCGACCGACCGATGGCACGCCCGAGAGCATTGCCGCGATGAGCGTGGAGGATCTGCGCCGTATCCACCGCGCCGCCATTGTGCGCGACCGGTCCTTCATCGCCATCGTCGGTGACGTGACCAACGATGAGGCCTCGGAAATGGTGGACCGGGTGATGGTCGGGCTGCCCACATCCGACACGGCCCTGCCCCGATATGCAGCCGATCAGCTTCGCGGTGGGGTGCACACGATCGACCTTCCGGGTGGGCAAAGCCGCGCTTTGTTCGGTCATGCCGGGATTGAGCGCGACGACCCGGATTTCATGGCGGCCTATGTGATGAACCACATTCTGGGCGGCGGGGGGTTCACCTCCCGCTTGACGGAGGAGGTGCGTGAGAAACGCGGCCTGACCTACGGCATTTCGACCTTTCTGACCTCACTGGACCATGGCCCGCTTTACCTCGGCTCGGTCGCCTCCGCGAACGAAACGATTGCGGAGGCATTGGAACTGGTCCGCATCGAATGGGCCCGGATGGCGCGCGAAGGTGTGAGCGAGGAAGAGCTGGAGCAGGCGAAACGCTTCCTGACTGGCGCATATCCGCTGCGTTTCGATACCAATGCCAAGATCGCGGATATCCTCGCCGGTGTGCAGGAGGCGGGGCTGGGCATCGACTATACCCACGAACGGAACGCGATGATCGAGGCGATCACGGTCGAGGATATCGCCCGCGTCGCGGAGCGTTTGCTGCAACCGGAACACCTGACCTTCATCGTGGTAGGCCAGCCGCAAGGGCTCGACACCGTGTCCGACCCTGCGCAGCAGGATGTGCTTCTAAGATAAAAACGCATCGGTACCATCCCGATCCGGCGGACCTCGATCAGGGGCTGATTTGCCCTTCCCTGTGGGAGATTTCGCGCGTAGCGCCCGTCCTTCACGAATTCGCCAACCTCCCATCATCCGCGATTTCCATCCCGGCGGGCTCTGTGCGGAACGTGGCGTACACGGTTCCGTGATCAGAACGCGCTCACGCTGCCCTTTCCCTTCGCACCTGCAAATCTACCTAGTACAAGGTAGGCAAATTATCACGGGTTATGCCCGGAAAGGACTCATTTCATGGAACTGAACGCTGATTTTTCCGAACGCGTGCTTGTCCACTCCGACGAGGTGGCGTGGCAGGCCTCCCCCATGCCCGGTGTTGATCGGCGGATGCTGGATCGCATCGGCGGCGAAGTTGCCCGCGCCACGACCATCGTGCGCTATGCACCCGACAGTCAGTTTTCCGCGCATACCCATTCGGGTGGAGAAGAGTTCATCGTTCTGGACGGTGTTTTTCAGGACGAACACGGTGACTACCCGGCCGGAACCTATGTGCGTAATCCGCCCACGACCAGCCATACCCCAGGGTCGGAGCAGGGGTGCACGATCTTCGTCAAGCTGTGGCAATTCGACATGGATGACCGCAACCAGTTCCGCAAGGACATGGCGGCAGAGTTGGGCGATGCGCAGGACGGCGTGGCCGTGGCGGAGCTGCACAGCGACCCACGTGAGACTGTCAGATATGCGCATCTGGATGCCGATGCACATTGGCACGTGTCCGACGCTGGCGGGATTGAGCTGTTGATGATCGACGGCAAGATGAAGCAAGGCGGTGAAGAGTTGCGCAAGGGTTCGTGGCTGCGCCTGCCGGAGGGGGACCCTCTCAAGGTTGAGGCCGGTCCCGATGGGGCGAAGGTCTGGATGAAAACAGGCCACCTGCCTTTCGCCAAACCGCCTGCGGCATAACGGAAACTGATCCGGCTTGGTGCAATCGACTTATCGGCAGTCAGCCGATCCGAAAAACGATCTGGGCGTCAGGGATGAACCTGCACCGGACAAAGAAGGACTCTGGATGGAAACCGACATTTTGATCGTGGGCGCGGGCCTTAGCGGGCTGGCGCTTGCCCGGATGCTCGAAGCTGAGGGTCAGAACTATCTGCTGGTAGAGGCTCGGGACCGGACCGGCGGCCGGATTTCCACTGTCGAGGTTGCGGGCGCACGGTTCGACATGGGGCCGGCATGGTTCTGGCCGGGGCAACCCCGCATGGCAGCGCTGGTTCAGGAACTCGGGCTGGAGCGGTTCGATCAGTATTTCGAAGGCGATCTGAGCTATGAGGACGAGTCCGGTCAGGTCCAGCGCGGACGCGGCTATGCCTCCATGCAGGGGTCGTACCGGCTGCGCGGTGGTCTGACCTCACTGACCGATGCCCTTGCCGCGCGGCTTTCTGAACACCGTCTGCGGTTGAACAGCCAGCTGACGCGCCTGACCGATACGGGCGACACAATCGTGGCGCAGTTTGCAACGGGCGATCCGGTGTCGGCCAAACGTGTTGTTCTCGCACTGCCGCCGCGCATTGCGGCCGAAATCGCGATGGTGCCGCCGCTTCCCGCCACAGCCCTGACCGCCATGTCATCCTGCGCGACATGGATGGCCGGTCAGGCAAAGGCCGTCGCCGTCTATGAAACCGCGTTCTGGAGGCAGGAGGGGTATTCCGGCGATGCGATGAGCCGTCACGGCCCAATGGTCGAAATACACGACGCATCGCCCCGCGATGGTGGCGCATTCGCACTGTTCGGTTTCATAGGAATTCCCAGTGCGCACCGCCGGGACAGGTCACAGTTGAACGCTGCGGTTCTGGCACAGCTCGGGCGCATCTTCGGACCGAAAGCCGCCGATCCGATCGCCCTGCACATCAAGGATTGGGCGTTCGACCCCCACACTGCGACCATAGCCGATCAACAGCCGCCCATGTCCCATCCTCACTACGGATTACCCCCTGCGATGAAGGGCCTTTGGAACGACCGCTTGATGCTGAGCGGAACGGAAACCGGCCATCGGTTCGGTGGCTATCTCGAAGGTGCCCTGGAAGCGGCGGAAATTTCACTGGCCAGGGTGAAGCGAGGTTGAAGCATGACTGACAGATCAGCCTCAAAGGATCGCAGGGCCGAGCTGCTCGATTCCGCCGAACAGGCCGCGCGCAGCCGGGGGTTTGACGGATTCAGCTACGCCGATCTGGCCAAAGACGTGGGTATACGCACGGCCAGCATCCACTATCACTTCCCCAGCAAGGCGGACCTTTCGGCGGCTTTGATGCAGCGATATCACGAGAATTTTGAAGAGATATGCGCGCAAATAGATGCAAGGCACGATACAGGCAGCGCCCGCATGATCGCCCTGATCGACCGCTACCGACAGGCGCATGGCGCGGGCGAGCGCGTTTGCCTGTGCGTTGCCTTCTCGATCAGCCGTGAACATCTGTCGGCTGATGTCATCGACCGGGTCGCGGGCTTTCGCCGGATGATGCGCACATGGATCGCGGCGACATATGCGTTGGGTCAGTCGGACGGCACCATCGCCAGCGTCACCGATCCCGAGGCGGAGGCCCCGGCCACTCTCGCCGTTCTGGAAGGTGCACAGCTTTGCGCGCGGGCGGAGAACAACCCCGCCAGATTTGATGAGGCTGTCGCATTGCTTACCGGCAGGATGAGGCAGCAAAGCGATCTTACCATACCTCAAAACGGTTGAAGACCCGTGAAATGGGCACAGTTTTATAAGGATGGAGCCGCCAGATCCGCCGCCTTCTGCATTATGATACAATTCAATTTCGGAGAAATACATGACACATCCCAAGGATGACCCAAACACCACCACGGATGCGGGCATCCGTGTCCAAAGCGATGAACACTCGCTTACGATCGGACCGGATGGCCCGATTGTCCTGCACGATCACTACCTTCTGGAGCAGATGGCGAACTTCAACCGGGAACGCATTCCCGAGCGTCAGCCCCATGCGAAGGGCAGCGGCGGTTTCGGAACGTTCGAGACGACGCAGGATGTATCCCGCTACACCAAGGCCAAGATTTTCCAGCCCGGCGCGAAATGCGATGTGGCGATGCGCTTCTCGACCGTAGCAGGTGAGCGTGGCAGCCCGGACACCTGGCGCGACCCGCGCGGCTTCTCGGTCAAGATGTATACCGAAGACGGCAATTTCGACATGGTCGGAAACAACACGCCCATCTTCTTCGTGCGTGATCCACTCAAATTCCAGCACTTCATTCGCAGTCAGAAACGCCGCGCGGACAACAACATGCGCGACCATGACATGCAGTGGGATTTCTGGACATTGTCGCCCGAAAGCGCCCATCAGGTCACCTATCTCATGGGCGACCGGGGGATCCCGAAAACCTGGCGCGAAATGAACGGTTATTCCAGCCACACCTATTCCCTGGTGAATGCCGAGGGGAAAAAGTTCTGGGTCAAGTTCCATTTCCATACGGACCAAGGCGACGGCAACGCCTATCTCAGCCAGGAGGAGGCCGACAAGCTGGCCGGGGCCGATGGGGATTTCCACCGCCGCGATCTGTTCAACGCGATTCAGGAGGGAAATCACCCCAGCTGGACGCTCAAGTGGCAGATCATGCCCTATGAGGATGCCAAGACCTATCACCTGAACCCGTTCGATCTGACCAAGGTATGGCCGCACGCGGATTATCCGCTGATCGAGGTTGGAAAGCTGACGCTGAACCGCAACCCGACCGATTTCCATACCCAGATCGAACAGCTCGCATTCGAGCCGAACAACATGGTGCCGGGTGTCGGCCTGTCGCCGGACAAGATGTTGCTGGCGCGTGGCTTTTCCTATGCCGACGCGCACCGGGCGCGGTTGGGTGTGAACTACAAGCAGATTCCGGTGAACAAGCCGCAATCCCCCGTTCACAGCTATTCCAAGGACGGGGCCGGACGCACCGAGCTTGCCTCCGATCCGGTCTATGCGCCGAATTCATATGGCGGCCCCTCGGCCCAGCCCGAACCCGGCCCCGAGGCCGGTCTGTGGCATACGGATGGTGACATGGTCCGCCAGGCCTATACCCTGCGTGAGGATGACGACGATTGGAGCCAGGCCGGGAATCTGGTCCGCAACGTGATGGACGACGCCGCGCGCGACCGTCTGGTCTCGAACATCGCGGGTCACTTGTGCGACGGGGTCAGTGAGAAGGTGCTTCAGCGCGCCTTTGAATACTGGCGGAACGTAGATCGCGAAACCGGTGACAAGGTAGAGGCCATGGTTCGTGAGAAGCTGGGCGGGGCGTCCGACGCACCCGGACTTGCATCTGCCGAAAGCATCCGCGCCAGACACGCCGCTGAATAAACGCTATCGCGGCAGCGGGGCCTGATGGCTCCGCTGCTGCACTCCACGCGAATACAGGCATATCGGGGTGCAAGCAGACGTGCCGAATCGGCATGACGTTCCAGCAAAACCCGAAATCCCCCGATCCGGTAGCAGCCAGCTCCGCGACCATTCCCCTGAATTTTACGCTCGGCCCTTCAGACTCCCGTATGGGGGTCAGGATCGCCTGTAATTTCAACGGATCTCAAGGGCGCTGTTCGCGCCGGGGGTTGACTTATTCCGAACGCTCTTATTAGTTTCCTTACTAAGTAAATATATAGGAGGAAATGCAGCGTGAGGAACGGGACGGGTGAAATACTGACACGCTTGCGTGATGCCGGCCCGCTATCACGGGCGGAGCTGGCCAGGCAGACCAGAATCTCCTCGGCGGGAGTAACGAAGATCACCGCACAGCTGCATGCCGCCGGTCTGGTCGGGGAATATGCGCTGCAAGGGCATTCGGTGGGCCGTCCGCCTGTCTCGCTGTCGCTCAATCCTGATGCCTATCGGGTGCTGGCGATCCATCTGGGGGCCGGGCAGGCGCAGGTTGCATTGTTTGACCTGATGCTGAACGGCGGTCCTGTCCGCTCCGCCGGGTTCGATCTTTCCGATCCGATAGAAAGCATAATCGACGTGGCGGTCCGCCTGTCGAACGAGGTCATGCAGGAGGCAAGTTCCGCGAACCTCAAGATTCTCGGCGTCGGCGTCGGTGTTCCGGGCAGCGTCGATGACACCAAGCGGATCAACATCCATTCCGTCCTCGCCGGGTGGAAGAACGTGGCATTCGCACAGGCATTCGAATCCTTGCTGGGACTGCCCGTGGTCATAGAGCACAACGCCACCGCCATCGCGATGGCAGAGGCGCGCTATGGCGATGGGCGTGAGGCCGAGAGCATCCTGCATCTGTTCCTCGGACAGGGTCTGGGTGCCGGGTTTGCCCAGACCGGCCCGGGCGAACGCTGCTCACCGGTCGAAATCGGCCATGTCGCCGTCAATCCGGGCGGGCCGTCATGCCGCTGCGGCGGGCACGGCTGTCTGGAGCGCTATTTCTCCGAGCAACCGTTGCGGCAGCTTGTCGGCGATCCGGATATCGCACGGCCCGATCTGGTGGCCGCCGCGATGCGGACGGATGACTGGCCGACGATCTACGAATACCTGCTTCAGGCCTTGTCCACCACCGTCACGCTTCTGGGCCCGGAAAGGGTTGTTCTGGGGGGCGATTTGAACACCGCACCGGACGCGTTTCTGAATGATCTGCGGCGCGATCTGGCGCCGCGAGTCATGCCCCAGCAGCGCGAGCGGCTGAAGATCGGGCGCACCAGCCTGCCCGGCCCGGCAGGTGCCAGCGGCGCGGCCTGCGTGGCGCTTGAGTCCTTCTTTTACAGCGGGGGTCCGGCATTTGCGCAGCCCATGTCCCAACTGGCCCCGCAGACCTGACCGGACGGAGAAAAAGATGAGTGTCGTCAGCGATATAGCAGTCTCCGAACCCGGAAACAGACGGTGGGCCCCCGGAAACCTGTTCTGGGCCGCATTGTCGTTTGTCGGCGGGATCGGCCTGTGGTGGCTGGCAACCGTGGCCGGATTCTCGGAATTGCCGACCCCCTGGTCCGTTCTGACACGGATGATCGAACTGGGCATCGACGGGCAACTTTGGCTGGACATGTATGCCTCGCTGCGCCGGGTGCTGATCGGTTTTGCGCTGGGGTCGATCCTCGCCGTGCCCGTCGGCTTTCTGATGGGTTGGTACAACATCGCGCGCGCGCTCATCGACCCGTGGATCCAGTTCTTTCGCGTGATCCCGCCGCTGGCGATCATCCCGCTGGCCATCGTGACCATGGGGATAGATGAAACGCCCAAGATCTTCGTGATTTTCCTGGCGGCGTTTCTGTCGGCTGTCGTCTCGACCTACCAGGGGGTCATCAGCGTGGACAAGACCTACATCAACGCGGCGCGCGTGCTGGGGGCAAGCGACGGCACGATCTTCGCGCGCGTGATCATCCCCGCCTCAACCCCGTTCATTCTGGTGGGATTCCGCATCGGTCTGGGTTCGGCCTGGGCCACCGTGGTCGCGGCAGAGCTGATCGCGGCGCAGTCGGGACTGGGATTTCGCATGCAGCAGGCACAGCTCTACTACGACCTGCCCACAATTTTCGTCAGCCTCGTCGCCATTGGCATCCTGGGTCTGATCATGGACCGGGTCGTCGTGCGCATCGAAGAGCGGTTGACACATTGGCAGGAGAGGGTCTGACCATGGCCGAGGCAAAGATATCCTTTCGCAACGTCGCCAAGGTGTTCGGCGCGGGCGCAAATGCGTTCACCGCGATTCAGAACCTGACATTCGACATCGACGACGGAGAGATCGTGACCGTTGTCGGCCCGTCCGGCTGCGGCAAGTCCACGGCGATGAACATGGTCGCCGGCCTGATGTCGCAATCGTCGGGCGAAGTTCTGGTGGATGGCAAACCAGTGTCCCGACCGGGCCCGGACCGGGGCGTGATCTTTCAGCAATACGCCTTGTTTCCGTGGATGACAGTCCGCGGAAATGTCGAGTTCGGGCTGAAACTTCAAAAACTGGGCAAGGTCGAGCGCCGCCAACGTGCCATGCATTACCTCGGGCTGGTCGGACTGGCCGATTTCGCGGATTCCTATCCCAAGACCCTGTCGGGCGGCATGAAGCAGCGATGCGCCATCGCGAGGGCCTATGCGGTGAACCCCACCGTCCTGTTGATGGACGAACCCTTCGGCGCGCTGGACGCCCTGACGCGGGTGAAACTTCAAAACCAGCTGCTGGAGACGTGGTCCAAGGACAAGCGCACCGTCATGTTCATCACCCATGACGTGGATGAGGCGGTCTATATCGCCCACCGTGTCATCGTTCTGGCGGCCAATCCCGGACGTCTACAGGAAATTATCAACGTCGATCTTCCATTTCCGCGCGACGACGAGGTTCGTCTCTCGCCCGAGTTCGCAGAAATCCGCAATCGCGTGTGGCGCGCTGTCTATCACCGCAACACCGAGGCGGCCTGACCAAGATATCAACAAGCCAAAATCAACAAGGAGGAGACCCAAGATGCTTACCAGACGTACAACCCTCGCGGCCTTTGCCGCACTGGCTTTTGCCGCGCCAGTATTCGCACAGGATCCGGACGAAATCCGCATGGGCTATATCGCGGACTATTTCGGCACCTCGATCGCGGCGATCGCGACCGATCAGGGCCTGTGGGAAAAGCATGGACTCGATGCCGACCTGAAGGTGTTCACCAACGGTCCGATTCAGGTTCAGGCGCTGAACGCAGGCTCGCTCGACTTCGCCTATATCGGACCGGGGGCGCTGTGGCTGCCGGCCTCGGGGCAGGCGAAGGTGATCGCGCCCAATGCGCTCGGCTATACCGACCGGGTGATCGCCCAGCCCGGCATCGACAGCATCGAAGACCTTGAGGGCAAGACGGTCGGCGTGCCCGAAGGCACCTCTGGCGACATGTTGTTGCGGCTGGCGCTGGCTGAGGCGGGCATGAGCCTGGATGATATCGACGTGGTGACGATGGATCCGTCAACCGTCGTGACCGCTTTCTCCTCGGGTCAGATCGACGCGGCGGGCATCTGGTATCCGTTCGTCGATGTCGCCCGGCAGCGGGTTCCCGATCTGAACGAGCTGTCCTCGAACGAGGAGTTCTTCCCCGAGATCGCCTTTCCGTCCTCGTTCATCGTCAGCGATGATATGGCAGGCAACGAGGACGTGATCCGCAAGGTCATCGCCGTCATCAAGGAGGCCAACGACTTCCGCGTCGAAAACCCGGAGCAGTCTGTCTCCATCACCGCGGAATTCCTGAACGTTCCCGAAGCGCCGCTTCTGGCGGAGAGCCAGCTCGCCCGCCTGCCCACCAGTGCCGAATACGAGGAACTAAGCCGTGGTGGCCAGGTCGCGAACTGGTTCGGAACGCTGGCCGATCTGTATGCCCAGTTCGGAAAGATCGAGAATCCGCTTCCGGCTTCAGAATTCTATCTTGGCGATCTTTACGCGGAATGACAAAGACGGCCGGACCCGCCCGCGCGGCGGGCCCGACCATTTCGAGAAGACACGAGGCACCCCATGACGCGGCCCAATATTCTGTTCATCATGTGCGACGATCACGCCGCCAACGCGATCTCGGCCTATGGGTCGGGTCTGAACAGCACCCCGAATATCGACCGGCTGGCCGAGGAGGGGATGCGCCTGGATCATTGCTACGTCACCAATTCGATCTGCACGCCATCGCGCGCGGCGATCCTGACCGGCACTCATAACCACGTGAATCTGGTCACGACACTCGACACGCATCTGGACAACCGCCTGCCCAATGTCGCCAAGCACTTGCGATCATCGGGCTATCAGACGGCGATGTTTGGAAAGTGGCATCTGGGCGAGGGACCGACGCATCAGCCCACCGGCTTCGACGAATGGTCGGTTCTGCCCGGACAGGGCGATTACTTCGACCCTGAGATGACCGGACCGGACGGCCCGAAAATCGAACCGGGCTATGCCACCGACATCATCACGGACAAGTGCCTGAATTTTCTGGAACACCGCGACCCGGACAAGCCGTTTTTCCTGATGTGCCACCACAAGGCGCCGCACCGCCCCTTCGTGCCGCATCCGCGCTATGACAGCCTTTATACCGACGACCTGCCCGTCCCCGAAACCTATGATGACGATTACGCGAACCGCGCCGCCGCCGCTGCCGCCGCCAAGATGCGCGTGCGGCAGGACCTGACCTATGAGGATCTGGGCCTCGTGTTGCCCGAAGGCGGTGACGAGGTGGGCGAAAGGGAAAAGCCCGGCACCGACATGCGCAAGGTGCCCGACGACCACACCGGGCTGGTGCTGATCGACCGCAAGACCGCCGAGCGCTATACCTTCGACAGCAAGCGTCAGCTCGACCTGTTCAAATACCAGCGCTACATCAAACGCTATCTGCGCACCATCGCCTGCATCGACGACAATGTCGGGCGGATGCTGGACTGGCTCGACACGAACGGTCTGACCGAAGACACGATCGTGATCTATACCTCGGATCAGGGCTTCTTTCTTGGCGAACATGGCTGGTTCGACAAGCGTTTCATGTACGAGGAATCGCTGCAGATGCCGTTCCTCATACGCTATCCGGCGGGAATTCGCGCCGGTGCGGTCGCGGATGAGATCGCGACCAATGTGGATTTCGCGCCGACCTTCCTCGATTACGGCTGCGCGCCGATCCCGACCTATATGCAGGGCGTCAGCCTGCGCCCGGTTTTCGAAGGTCAGGCCGGTGACGGGTGGCAGGACGTGGCCTATCACCGCTACTGGATGAACATGGACGATATCCATAATGCCTATGCGCATTACGGCGTCCGGTCGGACCGCTACAAGCTGATCTACTGGTACAATGAGGGGTTGGGGCAGGCAGGTGCGAACGACGGCGACGCCCCGCCCGAGTGGGAGTTGTTCGACTGTCAGGAGGACCCGAACGAGTTGAAGAACCTGGCACGCGATCCGGCGCATGCCGGGGTCTTTGCCGACATGCTGTCCCGGCTGGACGCGAAGATGGCCGAAATCGGCGACACACCCCGCCATGATACCGCCACCGTGCTGGCCGGATTGAACGGGGGGGCAGCATGAGGGGACTGCTCCACCATCTGAGGCGGTTGCTGGCCCGGAAACGGCGTGGCGTGTATCGTCCCGAACTTCACTACATGCGCGGATCGGAAATGAAGAGCCGCTCGAAGTAAACCGGGGGCAATCGTGGCAGGCTGTTGCAGCACAAATTCAGGAATGTCGGCGGACACCGCGCCTTACATGAAGGCGGCACTGGCCGTACCTGCCGCACCGCAGGAGCTGCGCGTGGCGCTGCGCGACAAGCTGATCGCCCTCGATGGCGGATTTTTCGACATGGGTGCGCGTCGATCCCGCTTTTCCGAGGATTTCGACGCACCCCGGCGCAAGGTCAGGTTAAGCCAGTTCCGCATCTCTGCCACCGCCTGCACAAATGCGGAGTTCGCGCGTTTTGTACAGACCACCGGATATCGCACCGTCGCGGAAATCGAGGGGTGGTCCTACGTTTTTCACCTGCTTTTGGACGATGCTTCGCGGTTTCCTCAATCCCCCAGGGGGCTGCCCTGGTGGCGCAAGGTTGATGGCGCCTGCTGGTACGCGCCCGAGGGGCCGGGAAGCGATGTTGCGGGCCGCGAAGATCATCCTGTCGTCCATGTCGCCTGGTTTGACGCGCTTGCCTATTGCACCTGGGCCGGCCTCGACCTGCCGACGGAGGCGCAATGGGAATGCGCCGCTCGGGGCGGTCTGTCGAACAGGAAATTCCCGTGGGGCAATGACATATTGCCGAATGGCAGCCATGCCATGAACATCTGGCAAGGCCGGTTTCCGACTGAAAATACCAAGGACGATGGCTATCTGGGCACTGCGCCCGTAACGGCGTTCGCGCCCAACGGCTACGGGTTGTACAACACCTGCGGCAATGTCTGGGAATGGGCGCGCGACAGCTACACCCCTCACGCGCCCAAGGGGCCGTTCCCGCTGCGCGATCCTGTCAGCATTCTGGACGGCAACGCGCGCATCCAACGGGGCGGATCCTATCTTTGTCATGAAAGTTACTGTGACCGCTATCACGTGCATTCGCGCACACGAAACGATGCCGACAGCTCAACCGGCAATGCCGGTTTCAGGGTCGCACTGGATGTTCGTGCCGCCGCGCGACGCTGATACGCGCCGCCGCCCTGTTCGAAGGGCCGGAAACCCTCTCCACATCTCACCCACGGGCACGTCTGAGGTAGACGTAATATGCGCCCTCGCCGCCATGACTGCGATGCGCCGGAGCGATTTGCAGGACCAGCGCGTTGAGCGGCGGCAGGCGCAGCCATTGCGGCACCTGATGCCGCAGCACGCCGTGCCGTTCGGGAATGATGGAATCGTCGGTGCCGCGCTTGCCCTTGCCAGTGATGACCAGAACCAGCCGTGTTCCGTTGCCGTGGGCGCGCAGGATGAAGCCGCGCAGCGCGTCGTGGGCATGGGCTGCTGTCATCCCGTGCAGGTCGATGCGGGCCTGCGGTCTGGTCCGGCCCCGCACCATACGCTCGAACGCGCGCCGGTCCATGGCCAGGGCTTCGCGCCCCGGTGCCGGGGCGGCCTCGAACCGGGCGGCGGGTTTGGACGGACGGCCGGCGGGCCGCAGACTGCGCGGAACGCGGAATGTCGGCTCGACAGGATCGGAGTGAGCGAGATGATCGGGGGGCGATGGAACTTGCTTCTCCCCGTCCGAGTGCGGTCGATCCCGATCCTGCGGGGTCAGGCTTTCGGCCACCCGCGCCCACAGCTCCTGCTCGTTCTGTGTCAGTTTTCTGCGCCGCCGCGGCACCTCAGGACCCGTCGTCGAGCATGGCGCGGGGCATCAGCACGACCAGCCGTCCATCGCCGCGCTGCTGACCTGCCCGGGCATAGGCCGCGCTGCCGGAGCCGAAGAAGATATCCGCACGCTGCGCCCCCTTGACCGCCGCGCCGACATCCTGCGCGATCATCAGGCGTTTCAGCGGGCCATCGCTCGTCTCTGTCTCCAACCAGACGGGCAATCCCAGCGGCACGAAGCTATTGTCCACCGCCACGCTGCGCATCGCGGTCAGCGAAATCCCCATCGCACCTTGCGGGCCATCCTGACGGGTCAGGCCCGGAACCTCACGGAAAAAGATATAACTGGGATTTGCGTTCAGGACGGCACGGCCAACGCTGCCATTTTCGCGCACCCAGGCCTTGATCCCCCGTGCGGACACCCCGTGCGGCGGCAGCAGACCCTCATCCGCCATATAACGGCCGACGGACCGATAGGGATGATTGTTCCGCCCGCCGAAGCCCAACCGCAGGATGGAACCATCCTGCAACAACAGACGACCCGAGCCCTGCACATGCAGAAAAAACGCATCGACCGGATCGTCGAGCCATGCGATCTCCAACCCGCGCCCGTGCAGGGCTCCGCCCTCGATCTGTTCGCGGGTCAGCCAGGGGTTGCGCGATGTCGCCACCTCAGGCGGGCGGCGATACAGGGGATAGTTGAACCGATCGGTCCGGGTGGCGCTCGCTTGCAATTCCGGTTCGTAATAACCGGTGAACAGCGGATCGCCGCCATCCTCGATCACGATCGGCTGGAATGCGGCTTCGAAAAAGGTGCGGGCATCCAGAGCGGCCTCTCCGGCGCGGCACAGGGCCTCCCAATGATCATCGGGCACCAGATCGCCAGTGGACGTGCGGCGGCAACTGCGCAGAAATGTCTCCAGCGCAGCCTCATGATCGTCAGCCTGCCAACCGGACAGGGTGTCATAGGACACCGGAATCATGCTCTGCGCATATGCGCCGATGGCACCGAAGACGCACAGCGACAGCGCACCGAGCAGGGAGCGGTACGCCATCCCCTCACGCTCCGGTCGCGACGAGCAGCCAGTTCGGGTTCTCGGACCCCATGACGCGCGAGAATGTCCAGACATCGGATTGACGCTTGATCGCCTGCGGATCGCCCTCGACCACCTGACCTTCGGCATTGCGCACGACGGAGGTCAGCTCCCCCACGAACCGCACGACGATGTCCGCGACATTGTCCATGTCGTCGAAGCGGGCGTCCTTCAGTTTGACCTCGCGCACGCCGACGAAGCGAGCCTCGACTGTCAGACCGGCCTCGGCGCGTTGCTCGACCGCCTCCTCGAACCCGCGATAGACATCGGGGGCCAGAAACTGCTCCAGCGTTTTCAGATCGCCGTTTTCATAGGCCATCAGGATCATCTCATAGGCCTGCTTGGAACCGGACATGAACTCCGTCACGCTGAAATCCGGTTCGATCCGCTTCATCTGGATCAGCGCCTGTCCGGCATCGCTGTCCAGATCGACGTGATCTGCGATATCGCGATCCTTGCCGTCGCCCTCGATCACCTCGAACCCGGTATCGGGTGCGGGACCGCGCATCGGTGGGCGCGGCAGATTGTCGGGCTTGGGCTCAAACCCGGTGCGCGTGCCCAATACGCTGCGCAGCTTGAGCACCAAGAATACCGCGACGGCCGCGAGGACGAGCAATGGCATCAAATTCATAGTCTTATCTCTCTTCCTCTGTCGGGCATTTTGAATACCCGGTGGCAAGACCCAAGTTAATGCATATCTAGGGAACGAACGGGGCCAAGTCCATGCGGTGACGATGCCGCGCCCCGATAGGAGACAAGACATGTGGATTTTTCTGGCGCTGATCGCGGTGCCGCTTATCGAGATCGCCCTGTTCATTCAGGTCGGCGGTCTGATCGGACTGGTTCCGACGTTGCTGACGGTGCTCGTCACGGCCTTTGTGGGCACGTGGCTGCTGCGTCAGCAAGGGGGCGATGCGCTGCGCCGACTTCAAACGATCCTGCGATCCGGCGGCGATCCGCGCGGGCCGCTGGCGCACGGGGCCTTGATCCTGGTCGCCGGTATCGTGCTGCTGACGCCGGGATTTTTCACCGACGCTATCGGATTCGCCCTGCTGATTCCGTTCGTGCGCGATGCCGTCATACGTGAGCTGGCCAAACGGGTTACGGTCACGGCGACGCGGGGCGGCGGCGATGCCGGGCGTGGACCGCGCACCCGTGACGATGTGATCGAGGGTGAGTTCGAGGTGGACCTGCCCCCTGACGACGCAGCGCGCGGTACGTCCGGCTGGACCCAGCGCGGCGACTGATCGCTGCGGGCGTTGTTATGGTCTGACCGCTCTGATAAACGCAGTGCCGAACAGGACCACATTCCAGCGAGGACCGTCATGACCGACGAGACCACGGGCACAGCCGCCCCGACACCCGATCAGCAGGCCCCACAGCCGCAGATCCGCATCCGCAACCAGTATATCAAGGATGTCTCGTTCGAGAACATCGCCGCACAAAAGGGCGTCGTTCCCGCCTCCCCGCCGCAAGTGCGGGTTGGCGTCAACCTCGACGCGAAGAAGGTCGGAGACAGCGAGATCTATGAGGTCGTCCTGACGCTCAAGATCAATGCGGAATCGGATGAGAAGCCGGTTTTCCTGATGGAGCTGGACTATGCCGGCATGTTCGAGATTTCGAACGTCCCCGCCGCCCAGATGCATCCGTTCCTGTTGATCCAGTGCCCGACGATGATTTTCCCGTTCGCGCGCCGCATCGTCAGCGACATGACCCGCGATGGCGGCTTCCCGCCGGTCAATGTCGATCCCATCGACTTCATGGCGTTGTATCGCAACGAGTTGCTGCGCCGCCAGCAGGCGCAGAAGGCATCCGAGGGCAATTCGGGCACGGCCTGATCGACTTGCGAATAATCAGGGACGGCGCTGGTAGGACCGGCGCCGTCTTTTATCCTAGGGCGTACTGAAATCGTTCCAGAACGCGTTCTCGCCCAGCTTCTGCACGAACCCGTCGAAGGCCAGTCTCTCCGCTTCGGTAATACGTGGGGGCAGGGCGGTGGGACGCGGCGGCGGGGTCCAGTCCCTGTTCGCGCCATCCTCGGACATATCGCCGCGCACCACAGACAGGGTGAAGTCCGGCTGCCGCCCTCCGACAAGTTCCAGATATACCTCGGCCAGAATTTCGGAATCGAGCAGCGCGCCGTGTTTCGTTCGCGCGGAATTGTCGATGCCAAAGCGGCGGCACAGGGCATCGAGCGAATTCTGGGCCCCGGAAAACCGGCTGCGCGCAATGGCGAGCGTATCGGTCGCCTGCGCCGCAGGCAGGCCCGGCAGACCCATCCATTTCAGCTCCGCGTTCAGGAACTTCATGTCGAAGGCGGCGTTGTGGATCACCATCTTGCTGTCGCCTACGAAATCGAGAAACTCCTGCCCGATCTGCTTGAAAACGGGTTTGTCGCTGAGGAATTCGATGCTCAACCCGTGCACGTTGAACGCCTCGACCGGCATGTCACGCTCAGGATTGATGTACTGGTGATAGGTTCGCCCGGTCGGCATGTGGTTCAGCAGTTCGACCGCGCCGATTTCCACCACACGATCACCCGATAACGGGTCGAGGCCGGTGGTTTCGGTGTCCAGCACGATCTCACGCATTCAACTTGTCCCTTATGACGTCCAGCACGGCCCGCACCTGATCGCGCGCCGCCTCGATGCCGCGCGCGGTGTCGATCACATGATCGGCCCGCGCCCGTTTTTCCGCATCCGGCACCTGCTTTGCAAGGATAGCCTGAAATGCCTCCTCCGTCATGCCGGGACGTTCCAGGACACGTGCGTGCTGGACCGGCGCGGGGGCGCTGGCGACGACCACGCTGTCATAGAGACCGGCCTGCCCCGTCTCGAACAGAAGAGGGATGTCGAACAGCACGATCGGTGCCTTGGCAGTGGCGAGAAAATTCGCGCGATCGGCGGCGACGAGCGGATGGACCGCCACCTCTATCTGTTTCAGAAGCGAGGGATCCGCCAGAACTGCTTGCCGTAACAGCTCGCGATCCACGGCGTTGTCGCGAATGGCATTCGGAACGATGGCCCGCAACGGCGCGACTGCCGCGCCGCCGGTTGCATATAGGCGGTGAACCACCGCGTCCGCATCCCAGGTCGGCACGCCCTCCGCCGCAAACAGATTGGCTGTCGTGGATTTGCCCATACCGATGGAGCCTGTAAGCCCGATACTATACGCCATCATGCGGCCAACACGGCTTGGCGAAGGGCGGCGTCAACCTCTGGCGAATGATCGAACCATTGGCGAAATCCCGGCACAGCCTGGTGCAACAGCATGCCCAGCCCGTCCACCGTGACCAGCCCCGCGGCCGTAGCCTCACGCAGGAAGGGGGTCACCAGTGGGTTATAAACGATATCCGTCGCGATGGCCGATCCAGGCGCCGCAGCGAAGCTGATGTTCAGCTCCGGTTGGCCCGCCATGCCAAGCGACGTGGTGTTGATGATCGTCATCGCCCCGGCCATGGCATCCGCCGCCCGGTTCCAGTCGATCACATTGATCCGCGCCCCGTATTGATCCTTGAGGATTTCGGCCCGCTGGCGCGTTCGGTTCGCGATCCGTATTTCCGGCGCACCCTCCGTTATCAGGGCGGAGACGATACCACGGGCGGCCCCACCCGCACCCAGCACCAGACAGGGGCCATTGCGCGCCGACCAGCCGGGCGCGTTCTGACGCAAGTTTTCGATAAATCCGTAGCCGTCTGTATTGTCGGCGTAGATGCCGCCATCCTCGCGAAAGATCAGCGTGTTCGCCGCACCGATCAGGGCCGCGCGATCGCTGATCTTGTCTGCCAAGGGCAGAACCGTCTGCTTGTAGGGCAGGGTGACGTTAATGCCCCGGAACCCCAGGCGGGGCAGGGAGCGGACGCCATTCTCGAAATCCTGCGGCGCGATGTCCATCGGGATGTAATATCCGGCAATGCCATAGCGTTTCAGCCAATGCCCATGCAAAGCAGGTGAGCGCGAATAGCCGATCGGCCATCCGACGACACCGGCCAGTGGCGGAGATGTGGTCTTCATTCCGTCAATATTCCCCGTGCGCGTAAAAACCCCAGAACTTCGAGCAAGGGAAGACCGAGTACGGTGAAATAGTCCCCCTGAACGCGGCTGAACAGCTGCGCGCCCTTTTCCTCAAGTTTGTATCCGCCCACCGTGTCGAGCAATCCCGCAGCGCCCTCGGCGATATATTCCTCAAGATATGTGTCTGAAAAGGAACGCATGATAAGCTGGGCCCGTCCGATATGACGCCAGACCGGGCGTCCGCCCTCGCAAATGACGGCTGCGGACAGCAATTCGTGCGACTGCCCGCGCAATGTCCGCAACTGCTTACGCAGGTCTGCCGTGTCGCACGGCTTGTCGAACATCTGCCCTTTGCAGACGAGGATTTGATCCGCGGATAGAACCAGTGCGTTGCCATTTCGTGCCGAAACCCGCAGGCCCTTCAGCTCCGCCAATTTGTCCGCGATGTCGCGCGGGGGCGCGCCCTCGGCCGCCATGGCGCGTTTCACGGCATCCTCATCCACGCGGGACACGTCGATTCTATGGGCCACGCCGGCCCGTTCGAGCATCGCGGATCGCGCAACCGAGCCTGAGGCGAGAACGATCTGGGTCATGATGTACGCTTTCTAAGCTCGACCAGAATGGCCGCGGCAGTTTCCTCGATCGACCGTCTGCTGACGTCGATCACCGGGATATCGTGACGCTCGAAAAACAATCTGGCCTCGGCGACTTCGGACCTTATGGTGTCGATATCGGCATAGCCCTGCGTTCCACCCCGATCCAGCGCCACCAAACGATGGGCGCGCACCTGCGCGAGGCGACCCGGACTGACGACCAGACCGACCACCGGAACCCCGGCCTCCATCGCGGCGAGCAGACCGGGGGGCGCGGGAACGTCCAGCACCAGGGGAACGTTGGCCGCCCGAACGCCCTGATAGCCAAGGTAGATACAGGTCGGCGTCTTGGAACTGCGACTGACACCGACCACAATCACATCCGCGGCCAGCAATCTGTCAGGATCCACGCCATCGTCATGCGCCATCGCGAAATCCAAGGCGGCGATGCGCTCGTTATAATTGTGATCGACACGATGCTGTTGCCCGGGCTGGGAACGCGCCGGGGCACCGAGATGGCGCGCCATCGCCTGTACCGTGGTGTCCAGAACGCCGACCGCCTCGATCCCTCGCTGCATCGCCAGGTTGGTCAGGTGGTCCTGCAATGTCGCATCCGACAACGTGTGCAGGATCAGAGCCGGCTGGCATATCTGCTCGACGATATGGGAAATATGCTCACGTGTGCGAACGAAGGCGTTCTCCTCGGTCGTGAAGTCCGCAAATTCGAATCGAACCGCAGTCGCACGCGCGGCGGAAGCCAGCGTATTGCCGGTGGAATCGGAAATCAGGTGCAGCGTAAGCCGCTTTTGCTCGGTCAAGGCCATCAATCCTGTGGATAAAGTCGTGGATATACCTGTCGAAGATATCTGTGCAGTGCTGTGGAGAAAAGCACCGTGCGGGTTTTACACGCGCTCCACCCAAGACGCTACACAGGCTGGGACCTGCTTTTCAGTTTGTAACGCGGGGCTGTGGATAAAATCGGGCCATTCTGGCCCGATGTGGGGAATTTCAAAGAGTCAATCTGAGTCGGTGACACGCAAGTCGAAGATTTGCTTTCTAAGTTGCTGTAATTTCGATGTTTATCAATTTTCCTCGTATTCAGCTTCCTCCATTCGCGCAAGCGGGGGAATCGATTCTCGTGTTAACAACCATGTGGAAGAAAATGCGCCTGTCGATAATCCCCAGCTTTCACAGCCCTTCTACAAACCACATCCTTAGACTCTTTCTTGATATTAAGAGGGTCACAGACCCCGCTTGATTAAACTCGGAACTCCGGCAAAGAAGGAAACCAGCGAGGAAGGACGACACATGATTCAGGATTTGCTCGGCATCGCCTATCCATGGCTGAAAGCCGCTCACGTGATTTCCGTGATCTCCTGGATGGCAGGGATTTTCTATCTGCCGCGACTGTTCGTTCACCACGCAGAAAGTGGGGAGGTAGGGAGCGACGTCTCCGAAACCTTCAAGATGATGGAGATGAAGCTCTACAGTGTGATCATGACGCCCGCGATGATCGCGACCTGGACGTTTGGTATATTGCTCGCGGCGATTCCGGGCGTGCTCGGATGGTGGTTTCTGCCAAAATTCATCGCGGTACTGATCATGACCGGTTTTCACGCCTGGCTGAACGGAAGGCGGAAGGAATTTCTCGAAGACAGAAATACCAGATCCGGTCGTACCTATCGTTTTGCCAATGAAATACCGACAGTGTTGATGGTGATCATCGTGATTGCGGTCATCGTCAAACCATTCTGAGCACGACGTTGTTGACATATTCGACTTAACCGCCATATCTGACGAAAGGCGCGGGCGGGATCTGCGCTTCCCTTCCTCTTACTGTAATCTGGTGCGTATGAGCACCGATCACATAACCGGACCGAAATTGATGGATATTGAACGCCTCTCGCTTGCCGAGTTGAAAGCGAAGAGCCCTGCCGATCTGCTGAAGATGGCGGAAGAGCTCGAAATTGAAAACGCCTCTACGATGCGTAAGGGCGACATGATGTTCGCGATCCTCAAGGAAACCGCCGAGGATGGAGTCGAGATTTCCGGGGATGGTGTGCTCGAGGTGCTGCAAGACGGCTTCGGTTTCCTGCGCTCGCCCGAGGCGAACTATCTGCCGGGTCCGGACGATATCTACGTTTCCCCCAGTCAGATCCGAAAATTCAGCCTGCGCACTGGCGATACCGTAGACGGTGTGATCCGCGCGCCGAAGGATGGCGAAAACTATTTTGGTTTGGTGAAGGTAACGCTGATCAACTTCGAAGATCCGGAGAAGGTTAATCACAAGGTTCACTTCGACAACCTGACGCCTCTCTATCCTGATGAGCGGCTGTCGATGGAGGTGTCGGATCCGACTGTGAAGGACCGCTCCGCCAGGGTGATCGACCTCGTTTCACCCATCGGGAAAGGTCAGAGATGCCTGATCGTGGCGCCGCCACGTACCGGTAAGACGATGATTTTGCAGAATATTGCGAATTCGATCGAGAAAAACCATCCCGAATGCTACCTGATTGTCCTGTTGATCGACGAACGGCCCGAAGAAGTTACAGACATGCAGCGTTCGGTCAAAGGTGAGGTCGTGTCCTCGACCTTCGATGAGCCGGCCACCCGCCATGTTGCCGTTTCCGAAATGGTCATCGAAAAGGCGAAGCGCCTGGTCGAGCATAAGCGGGATGTTGTCATCCTGCTCGACTCGATCACGCGTCTGGGCCGCGCATTCAATACCGTCGTGCCGTCGTCCGGCAAGGTGCTGACCGGCGGTGTCGATGCCAACGCGCTTCAGCGTCCGAAAAGGTTCTTTGGTGCTGCGCGAAACATCGAGGAAGGTGGATCGCTGACGATCATTGCGACGGCGCTGATCGATACGGGCAGCCGTATGGATGAAGTGATCTTCGAAGAGTTCAAGGGAACCGGTAACTCCGAATTGGTTCTGGATCGCAAGATTGCCGATAAGCGGGTCTTCCCCGCCATCGATATCATGAAGTCGGGCACGCGTAAGGAAGAACTTCTGGTTGATAAGTCCGACTTGACCAAGATGTTTGTATTGCGGCGGATTCTCAATCCTATGGGAACAACGGATGCAATTGAATTCTTGCTTGGTAAGTTGAAGCAGACAAAGAGCAATTCTGACTTCTTTGACTCCATGAATACTTAGTAGTTTATCAGAGTGCGTGTATTGCACTCTATGGGTGTGATACATGCTGGATACTATCTTTGCGCCTGCAACTGCTCCTGGTAGGGCAGGCGTTGGAATCATACGGATTTCCGGTCCATTGGCACATGCAACGGCTGAGCGGTTGTGTGGCACGTTGCCCGATCACAGATCTTCTGCGCTGCGTTGGGTTCGGGATAGTCGCGATGGGTCGAAAATAGATCAGGCCTTGATCCTCCGCTTTGATGCGCACGGCAGTTTTACGGGTGAGCCGGTGGTTGAAATCCATCACCACGGATCGCCCGCGGTCTTGTCTCAGTTGGTAAAGGTACTCGCGGATCAGCCCGGATTGAGAATCGCTGATGCAGGTGAGTTTACCCGGCGAAGTCTGGAAAATGGACGATTGGATCTTTCTCAGGTCGAGGGATTGGCAGACCTGCTGGATGCAGACACGGAAAGCCAGAGACGACAGGCTTTACGGGTTATGGATGGTGAACTGTCCAGATTGGTTGTTTCCTGGCACGCCGATTTGCTGCGCTCGATTGCACTAATCGAGGCGACGATCGATTTCGCGGACGAGGACGTTCCTGTTGATGTCTACCCTGAAGTGCGCAGTCTGATTGGGCGTGTACTGGGGGATATGAAATCGCAGCTTAGCGGGGCGAAAGCTGCGGCGGATATTCGCAGCGGTTTTGAAGTGGCTATTGTCGGACGCCCAAACACGGGTAAATCGAGTTTGATCAATCGTCTAAGTCGGCGAGATGTCGCGTTGATATCGGAATATGCCGGCACGACCAGGGATGTTATCGAGGCTCGTCTTGATGTATCCGGCCATGCGGTAACTTTTCTCGATACAGCCGGTCTTAGAGAGACAAGTGATGTGGTTGAGGGTATGGGCATTGATCTGGCAAAGCGGCGCGCAAATTCGGCAGATATGCGTATTTTTCTGTTGGAACCGGATCAGGTTGGCCCCGATGATACTATTGAGGTTCAGGCTCACGACCTGATAATACATGGTAAAGACGATGACGGCAGCAAAGGTGGCGTATCGAGCTTATCAGGGTGCGGTATCGAACGTTTGTTAAAGGATGTCGAAAACAGGCTGAATTATCTCACCAGTGGCTCTTCGTTGTTGATTAGAGAGCGTCATCAGGTCGCGATGCGTGCTGGGGCAGAGTACCTGGGGAACGCTCTTTCATCTCTTGATGACGATTACAGCGGACCTGAATTCGTGGCAGAAGATCTGCGATCTGCTATACATACTTTAGATCAGCTGATTGGTCGAATCGGGGTCGAGGATGTTCTTGGCGACATCTTCTCCAGCTTTTGCATAGGTAAGTAAGGTTGTTTCACGTGAAACATAATGCGTTTGATGTAGTTATCGTCGGTGGGGGACATGCCGGTTGTGAAGCCGCTCTCGCCGCTCAAAGGATGGGATCTCAGGTAGCTCTCATCACGCATCGCCGTGATCGTATTGGAGAGATGTCCTGTAACCCCGCCATCGGAGGCCTGGGGAAAGGACACTTGGTTCGAGAAATTGACGCATTGGATGGCGCAATGGGCCGTGTGGCGGATCGGTCAGGCATACAGTTCAGGTTGTTGAACCGTCGGAAGGGACCCGCAGTTCAGGGCCCACGTACACAAGCGGACCGGGATTTGTATCGCCGTCATATGCAAGCTGAATTCGATAATCTGCCAAATTTGGCTGTTATTGAGGCGGCTGTAGACGATTTAATCATCGCAAAAGGTAAAATCGCAGGCGTTACTTTGGCTGATGGTAGCGAAATCTCGGCTGGTGCTGTGGTTATAACCACGGGAACCTTTCTGAGAGGTGTGATTCATATCGGGAGTGTAACCAGACAGGGTGGCAGAATGGGCGATCCGTCTGCATCCAAACTGGCTCAGCGGATTGAAGACTTGGCCCTTCCTCTTGGACGGCTGAAAACGGGCACTCCGCCGCGGTTGAGAAGCAAGAGTATTAACTGGGAAATTCTGGAGCGTCAGGAGGCTGATGAGAATCCCGTAAGATTTTCGTTCCTGAACTCGGGGGAATTACCTCCGCAGATTGCATGTGGAATTACCCATACGAACGAGGCCACGCACGAGTTGATACGGAACAACCTCGGAAAATCAGCTATGTACAGTGGCAACATTACCGGACCTGGTCCTCGCTATTGTCCATCCATAGAAGACAAGGTCACTCGATTTTCTGATAAATCAGCTCATCAGGTTTTTCTGGAACCAGAGGGTCTGGATTCGGACTTGGTGTATCCGAATGGGATTTCAACGTCACTTCCACTAGAAATTCAGGAGCAGTATGTAACATCTATGCGCGGATTGGAATTCGCCGAAATTGTGCAGCCGGGATATGCAATTGAGTATGACTACGTGGATCCCAGAGCTTTGGATTCTACATTAAGGGTAATAAACTGCCCCGGTCTGTTTTTGGCTGGCCAGATCAATGGCACTACAGGATATGAGGAAGCGGCTGCTCAGGGACTTATTGCCGGATTGAACGCGGCATTATCTGTGGCCGGTGCTGAACCGTTCGTTCTGGATCGATCTCAAGCATATATCGGAGTTATGATAGACGATCTAGTTACCCGCGGGGTTGCAGAGCCATATCGGATGTTCACGTCTCGGGCAGAATACAGGCTTTCACTGAGGGCCGATAATGCAGATCAGCGATTGACGCCTCTCGGGATGGAAATTGGCTGCATTAGCCAAGATCGCGCTGACAAATATGAGGCCAAGGCCACGAAATTGGCAGATGCGCGCTCCCTCTTTTCAGCATACACGGTCACTCCCGACCGGGCAAATGCGGTCGGCTTGAAGGTAAACCGCGATGGGCAGCGCCGTTCAGTATTTGATTTGATGGCGCGAAGCGAAACTACGCCGACCCATATAGTGGAACTTTGTCCTGAATCTTCAGCGATTTCGTCTGATATTCTATCTCAGCTATCAATCGACGCGATCTATGCGAGCTACATTGAACGTCAGGGCCGGGATATCGCCGCTTTGAGGCGTGATGCGGAGAAATCGCTACCCTTGGACTTGCCGTACCAATCTATCGCTGGCCTTTCGACCGAGCTGAAAACCAAGTTGCTGGCAACACGACCTGATTCTATTGCACAAGCTTCGAGAATTGAGGGTATGACCCCTGCAGCACTTGGCTTGCTCATTGCCGCGACCCGACGAGCCGAGCGAAAATCAGCGTGACTTTTTCAGGGCGAGAATTGGTCGAGAAGAGTGTTTCACGTGAAACAATGAGAGCCTTCGATAGGTACGTTGAATTGCTGGTTCAATGGAATCCAAAGATTAATCTCGTTGCACCGAATACCATTCCTGACGTATGGACACGTCACGTATTAGATTCCCTGCAAATCGCGCATTTAGGCGAAGAGTCGAGAAGATGGGTAGATATTGGGTCTGGTGGAGGCTTCCCCGGTCTGATCGTAGCGTGTATGTATCCCGACAAAGATCTCGTGTTAGTTGAAAGTGACACACGCAAATGTCTTTTCATGCGCACCGTAATTCGCGAATGTAAGCTGAGTGCGAAGGTAATGAACCATCGTATCGAAGAACTGGAACCTCAATCGGCAGATGTGGTGAGCGCCCGAGCATTGGCTTCTTTGCCTTCACTTTTCACCTTGGCCAAATCGCACCTCTCATCGGAAGGGCAATGTTTGTTCATGAAGGGCGCGAATCGAAAACTTGAGCTTGAAGCCGCGCGGAAGGACTGGACTTTTGATGTCGAGGAAGTCCAGAGTTTGACCAGCCGAGCAGGCGCTATCCTTCGTATCAAGGGCCTGAAACATATTTGAAAGTGTCCTGAAATGAAAATAATTGCTCTCGCAAACCAGAAGGGCGGCGTAGGTAAAACCACGACCGCGATAAACTTGGGCACCGCTTTGGCCGCAGTGGGCCAACGGGTGCTACTGGTTGATCTCGATCCGCAGGGCAATGCCTCTACAGGTTTGGGAATTGAGAATTCCGCCCGCCTGCAATCAACCTATGATGTACTGGTTGATCGTAAACCGCTCGCTCAGGTTGCTCTTCCGACTATTGTCCCGAACCTGTTTATCGCTCCAGCCACGCCGGATCTCAGCTCCGTTGATCTTACACTTTCGAAGGAGCCGAGCCGCGCAAATCGTCTTAGGGACAGTTTGCGCACTGCGGGGGATCAGTATGACTATGTTCTGATCGATTGCCCGCCCGCGCTGAACTTGCTGACCCTGAATGCGCTGTCGGCCGCGGCTACCGTGCTCGTCCCGCTTCAATGTGAGTTCTTCGCTCTCGAGGGACTCAGTCAACTCATGAATACGATACGCGAAGTTCGTTCAGCGTTGAATGCATCGCTTGAGATTCAAGGTATTGTGCTGACAATGTATGATCGACGCAACAATTTGTGCCATCAAGTAGCTGCGGACGCGCGACAGACGCTGGGTGATCTAGTTTTTGAAACTGTGATTCCCAGGAATGTCAGGCTGTCTGAGGCACCTTCGCATGCCATGCCAGCCTTGCTATACGATGAAACCAGCGCAGGCAGCCTGGCATATCAGCGCTTGGCGGCCGAACTGCTCACACGTGCCACGCGTGTTGAAACGAAGAGGACTTCCCATGCGAAAACCTGATCGTAAGGGGCTCGGGCGTGGCTTGTCCGCTCTCCTGGTCGATGTGGATCCGGGCCAGGGGTCGGAATCGACCATCGTGCAAACCCTGCCAATTGACCAAATCACCCCGAATCCCGATCAGCCGAGGCGAACATTCGCCGAAGCCGACCTGGACGATCTTACGCGCTCCATTCGTGAAAAGGGCATCATCCAGCCTCTGATCGTTCGGCCTGATCCTACCGTCGCCTCTGCCTACCAAATCGTTGCGGGTGAACGACGCTGGCGCGCGGCGCAGAGAGCGCAACTGCATGAGCTGCCGGTCGTTATCCGTGAATTCAACGATACCGAAGTTCTCGAAGTCGCGATCATTGAAAACATTCAGAGATCTGACCTGAATGCTGTGGAAGAGGCGCGTGGCTACAAGCAGCTTATGGAAAAGTTCGGTCACACGCAGGAAAAACTGGCAGAAGCACTCGGTAAGTCACGCTCTCATATCGCGAACTTGCTACGCTTGCTTTCCCTCCCAACTCCGGTACTCGACATGTTGGTCGAGGGGCAGCTTTCGGCGGGCCATGCCCGGGCACTGGTTCCACTCGCCGATCCCATGCCTCTTGCGAACCAGATCGTACAACAGCGGCTTTCGGTACGTGAGGCTGAAAAGCGGGCGAAGACACCGGTAATCCCCGGAACGCGCCAGCCTACGGCGAAGGCCAAGAAGGATGCCGACACCCGTTCGTTGGAAGGGGATCTTAGCGCAGCTCTAGGGCTCACAGTCTCTATCACCCACAGATCTGACGGGCAGGGCGGGCAGATAAGCGTCACTTATCGCGATCTGGACGACCTCGACCGGCTATGTGGTTTGCTGTCCGGGGAAAACTGATCAGGCAATCAGTTCGCGCAGGATCGCATTCGTCACCGGGCGCCCTTGTCGTGTAATCGACAAGCGATGATCTTGGATGGAAATCAGCCCGTCCTCTTTTAGCGTGTCGAGGGCGGATTCGTCGAAAAAACCGGGGTTCAGTGCCTGCAATCGGGGCATGTCGATACCTTCACGCAGGCGCAGCCCCATCAGAACACATTCGACCGCCTGATCGTGCAGGGACAGAGCATCCGCAGGCTTGTATCCGTGACCCTGCCTTTGGACATTCTGCAGCCAGGCTTCGGGCATACGAAGCGTTTCAGTGGCCCGCCTCATATCGTCCGCTCCGGTTATCCGACCGTGGGCCCCCGGCCCGATACCGGCATAGTCGCCATACCGCCAATAGATCAGATTGTGGCGGGATTCCGCGGCATTCCGCGCGTGGTTCGAGATCTCGTAAGCCGGCAGTCCAGCCGCTTCCATGATATCCTGGGTATCGAAATACATGTCACTGGCGATGTTGTCATTGGGCATGCCGCGCAGCGCGCCACGTGCGTGAAGTTCCCCAAATCTAGTGGATGCCTCGATGGTCAGCTGATAGAGTGACAGGTGATCCAAACCTAAGCTAATAGCTTGATTTAATTCAGTTTTCCATGATTCTCTGTCTTGCCCTTGTCGGGCGTAAATCAAATCGAAACTCACCCGGTCAAAGCATGCTCGCGCGATTTCAAAGGCCTCCATGGCTTCACGCGCAGTATGCATTCGCCCCAGACGTTTGAGATCCACATCGTTGAGGGCCTGTATCCCCATGGAGACGCGGTTGATGCCCGCGTCACGAAAGCCCTGAAACTTTCCGGCCTCGACGGATGTCGGATTGGCTTCGAGCGTGATTTCCGCATCTTCGGACAAGCTCCATACCTGCTCGATCTTGCCGATGACAGCCGCGATCGTCTCCGGCTGCATCAGGCTGGGCGTGCCTCCGCCGAAGAACACGGTATCGACGCGGCGCGGTCCGCTGAGGCTCGCGGCATGTTCGATCTCTCGACACAGGGCATCACACCATGCCGCGTGATCTACCTCGCGCCGGACATGTGAATTGAAATCGCAATATGGGCATTTTGCCTGACAGAACGGCCAGTGAACATAGACGCCGAACCCGCCATTGCGCCAATCTGGTGTCAGAAGCTCAGCCAAAAGCTTGCGCCGTCAACAGTTTGAACGCGGCGGAGCGGTGGCTCAGAGGTTCCTTTTGCGCATAGGGCATTTCACCGAAGGTCAGGGTTTGTCCGTCGGGCAGGAACATCGGATCATAGCCGAAACCCTGTTCTCCGCGTGGGGGCCAGACCAGACGACCCCCGGCCTCACCGCGATAGATCTGGTCGTGCCCGTCCGGCCAGGCCAGGCACAACGTGCAGACGAAGCGGCCCGTTCGCGGTTCGGGGGCGTTACGCTCCTCCAGCTCGCGCCAGGTCCGGGTCATCGCCATCATGAAATCGCGGCCCTGACCCGTTTCTGCCCAATCGGCGGTATAGACGCCGGGTGCGCCGTCCAGCGCATCGACCTCGATGCCGGAATCGTCGCTGAGCGCAACCAGTCCGGTTTCACGTGCAGCAAAATGCGCCTTCAACCGGGCGTTTCCGGCAAAGGTATCCTCGGTCTCCTCCGGTTCGTTGAGGCCCAGAACACCGGCGGAGGTGACATCGATCCCGTATGGTTCCAACAGGGCCGAAATCTCCCGCAACTTTCCAGCGTTGTGAGAGGCAAGAATCATGCGCTCGCCAGAGGAGACCTTGCGGATCATGCGACGGCGGCCTTTTGTGCCGCAACCAGATCATCGACGCCGGAGGACGCCAGATCGAGCAGCCGGGTCAGTTCATCGCGAGAGAACGGCGCACCTTCGGCCGAGCCCTGAACCTCGATCATTCCCCCCTCACCGGTCATGACGAAATTGGCGTCGGTTCCCGCGGCGCTATCCTCGGCGTAATCCAGATCCAGCACGGGTTGTCCGCCATAGATACCGCAGCTGATAGCCGCGACATGCGTGGTCAGCGGATCGCTTTTCAGATCGCCCGCCTTCAACAACTTGTCGATTGCCAGACGCAGGGCGACCCAGCCCCCAGTGATGGAGGCGCAACGCGTCCCGCCATCGGCCTGAATGACATCGCAATCGACGGTGATCTGCCGCTCACCTAGGGCGACGCGGTCGATCCCGGCGCGCAGGGACCGGCCTATCAGGCGCTGGATTTCCTGCGTACGTCCCGATTGCTTGCCTGCCTGTGCCTCACGTCGGTTGCGGGTGGTGGTGGCGCGGGGCAGCATGCCATATTCCGCCGTGACCCAGCCCAGACCGGTATTGCGCAACCATGGCGGCACGCGTTCCTCCAGCGAAGCGGTGCACAGCACATGCGTGTTGCCACAACGAATAATGCACGACCCCTCGGCGTGCATGGTCACGTTTGTCTCGATGGAAACGGGGCGCAGTTGATCGACGGACCGGCCGGATGGGCGCATGATACTCTCCTGTAAAACTCGATCTTTCCCTATAGCAGGGGGTCATATCCGTCCAGTGATGCGCCTTGCCTCCGGCCCGCAGCGCAGATGGACAGTGCCGTTGACCTGACTGCATCGCGTGTCTACCTCTTTATGGACATGAATGAACCCAAGACCAGCACTTTGGACGACATGAACGAGCGGGCCCGCGCGGTCTTTCGCTCGCTGGTCGAGACGTATCTGGATACTGGGGAGCCTGTCGGATCCCGTACCCTGTCGCGGGCATTGGCGCAGCCGGTATCCGCCGCGACAATCCGAAACGTGATGCAGGATCTCGAAATGCTGGGCCTTCTGGGCAGTCCGCATGTCAGCGCGGGGCGGGTGCCGACCCAGCTCGGATTGCGGATGTTCGTGGATGGCTTCATCGAGGGCGGCGATGTGAACTCCGTCGACCGGCAGGAGATCGAGCGTGCCGTCGGGACCGACAGTGACGACATTACCGGTGCGCTGGATCGTGCGGTGGGCGTGTTGTCGGGCCTGACACGCGGCGCGTCGCTGGTGCTGACCCCGCAGGTCGAGGCACCAATCCGGCATATCGAATTCGTCTCCCTCTCGGATGAGCGGGCGCTGGTCGTGCTGGTCATGGCCGACGGGCGGGTCGAAAACCGGCTGTTCACCCCACCGCCCGGTCTGCCGCCATCCGCGATGCGAGAGGCCGCGAACTTCCTCAATTCCATCCTCGAAGGCCGCACCGTGAGCGAGGCTCGATCTATCGTCGAGGCGGAGATCGTCTCCCGCCGGCAGGAGCTGGACGTGCTGGCCCGCAATCTGGTCGAATCCGGCGTGGCCCTGTGGTCCGAGCAAACGGGCGATGACCGCGACCGTCTGATCGTGCGCGGCACCTCGCATCTGATCGATTCGACCGGGGCGGAGGATGACCTGATCCGCATTCGCCAGCTTTTCGACGATATCGAGCGCAAGCGCGATCTCGCCCAATTGCTCAGTTTGACCGAGGAGGGCGACGGTGTGCGGGTTTTCATCGGGTCCGAGAACAAGCTCTTTTCACTTTCGGGTTCCTCTCTGGTCGTATCTCCCTATATGAACGCTGATCGGAAGATCATCGGCGCGATCGGTGTCATCGGCCCTACGCGGCTGAACTATGGGCGCATCGTTCCGATCGTGGATTACACCGCGCAACTGGTCGGTCGTCTGTTGAAGGACGGTCGATGAAGCGCTGAGGACGGAAGTCGAATATGTCGAACGAAAATGACGTGAACGAAGAGTTCGAAGACATGCCGGACGCCGAGGGCGAACCGGATGAAAACACGCAAGCTTATGCCGATCCCGATGCGGAGATCGACAGCCTGCGTACGGAAAACGAAGAGCTGCGCGACAAGCTTTTGCGGACCTATGCCGACATGGAAAATCTGCGCAAGCGGCTGGAGCGGGATCGCAAGGACGCGGAGATCTATGGCGGAACACGTCTGGCCCGGGAATTGCTGCCGGTGCACGACAATCTGAAACGTGCGGTTGAGGCCATTACGGAGGAGCAGCGCGAGGCCGCCTCTTCGGTGATCGAGGGGATCGAGCTGACGCAGCGTGAGCTTCTCAACGCCTTTGAAAAGCACAAAATCACCCGCATTGACCCCGAGATGGGCGACAAGTTCGACCCCAAGCTGCATCAGGCGATGTTCGAGGCCCCGATGCCCGGCGTTGCCGCGGGATGTGTGCTGCAGGTGATGGCCGAGGGCTTCATGATCGGTGACCGTCTGCTGCGCCCCGCGCAGGTCGGCGTGTCCTCGGGCGGATAAGGGGGCCGCGATGGGTCGCATCACTCAGGAGGCGGCCCTTCGCGCCCTTTACGGTGAGAAAAGCGCCCGCAGCGTGGCCAAGGAGTTGCACCGGCTCGATACGCATTGCCGCACGTTCATTGCGGCCTCTCCGTTCCTCGTGATGTCCACTTCCGGGCCTGATGGGCTGGACGTGACACCGCGCGGCGATGCCCCCGGTTTCGTGATCGTCGAGGATGACACCCATCTGCTGATCCCCGACCGGCCCGGCAACAATCGCTTGGACAACCTGACCAATCTGCTGGGCGATCCGGCCATCGGTCTGATCTTCATGATACCGGGCGTTCGCGAAACGTTGCGGGTGCGTGGCATCGCGGAAATTCATGACGATGCCGACCTGTGCGACCGCTGCGCCGCGCGTGGCAAACCCGCGCTGAGCGTGCTGCGGGTGAAGGTGACACGCGCCTATCTGCATTGCGCCAAGTCGATGCTGCGATCCGGCCTGTGGCAGCCCCAGACATGGGCCGAGCAGCGCCCGGTGCCCACGATGGGGCAGATGATTGCCGACCAGACCGGCAATTACGATCAGCCCGAGAGCGAGGAGCAGATGCTCGCCCGCTATGCCAAGGCGCTGTACTAGGGCGTCTCGTTCGGCATCAGACCCTTCAGTTCATATATCAGATCCAATGCTTCGCGCGGGCTCAACCCGTCGGGCAGAATGTCCGCCCTGTCTCTTATACACATCTCCGAGCCCACGAGACAGGCAGAAATCTCG